>Ga0208648_1001014_pt1 | contig 25020 bp, 32 predicted proteins | sample AntAceMetag02UKL_FD_184772 | JGI IMG/M metagenome (GOLD analysis project Ga0208648, IMG submission 184772) | Saline lake microbial communities from Ace Lake, Antarctica - Antarctic Ace Lake Metagenome 02UKL (SPAdes) (version 2) | ecosystem: Environmental > Aquatic > Non-marine Saline and...
GTGAAAAAAGATTCCTTTTTGGATATCACTGACAGTTGAATTCAGTATATTGGCAATAAATGAACACAACGCTATGGTTTAAGCGGTTTTACACAAATCTCATCGTGTTGTTTATGCAACTATGAGGTAAACAATGAATACAATAAAAAGACTTTCCCTAAAAATATTGATGGCGTTGCGGACAGAGTCATTGAAGAGGTATCGTTTAAATAATGGGCCCAATCTGGCTGTTCAGCCGGTTAACGGTCGGCTGAACAGCCAAAACCCATACCACATCTTTTTTCTTCATGCTGCCAACAGTAACGTAAGTGGACGTCCCGGAATTCTTGCGGCCTCCCCTAACGTTGCATCCATCCTACAACTCCAGCATCACCTGATCGAGAAGCTTTTCATATTTTGCAGTCAAAGCGTCCACCGTCTTCTCATAGGCGGCGACATCATCCATGGGGATGGCGCCCTGACTCTTGTAGCCGGCAAACATCTTTCGGGCAGCCGTCTCCATGCCGTCTATGCTCTGCATCATGTCATTGAAGAGGGATCGTTTGGCGGCATTTTCCGGTTTACTCAGATACTCGGCGGCACTGAATTCCCGAGCTTTCTCACGAAAATCCGCCAATTTTTCGGAAAAGTCTTCAACCTCCTCGGCATCACCCAACAACAAATAACCGAACGATTCTTCAATGCATTCGAGAATATCATGGTGCATTGCAAAAAGGGTCATAACAGCTTTTTCATGGCTTTTGTCCGGCAGGTTCGCTGCCGTCTGCCTGAAATACTTCTTTGAAAAAGGTCCAAATTTGCCAGTGAAGTCATCAATGGCATCTTCCAGCGCACCCAGAGTCTCATCCATGCGGATCTGCCCCCCCTCCATTCGGGCAAAAGCGGTATGAAATGCCTGCAAAAGCGCTCCTTTCTTCTGAATAATATGGTCGAACTCCTTTTTCAAATCCGCGGCATTTGCCTGATTCAACCCCGCCTCAAGAATAAATTTCTGGGCCAATTTGTCGAACGTAATGATTTTATTTTCAAAATCCTGCTTCTCACCTTTGTCATTCATTATCATATACGCCAAACCCTCCTCAATGGCCTCAACCATATCCGAATGCATGCGCCCCAGCGTCACAGCTGATTGAATGCTTGGCGCCGCCAATGTGACCGTGGCTGATGCCACCCACATCAGCACCGCCATACCAATTACCAACCGATGTTTACTCATTCTTTTCCCTCCTTTAAAAATGTGTGCAAAATACCTTCTGTTTAAAATGCTCGGCGAATCAATTGCCTCGCATGGCCCGGCCATCCGGGTGAACCTCCCCCAAGCATCATTATATACGTGTCTAAACATGATTTACAGGTTTGGACTCCATGATAAATGGTTGGATGAAAACATGCAATTCCACGAAAAGGTACTAACAGTCAATGGTGAGTCAATGGTGTCAAAGCCTGAATTGTGAATTAATTTCATCAAATTGGTTTTTCACTTTTTTATCATTTATCATCGATCAAGAAATGTTACACCAAAACATTTTAAATGTCTGTCGGTGTTTGTATGATTTTTTTGTAGTACTAAAGCAGTTTAATTTGTCAATGTTTGTACTATAGCAAGATAGAGGCTCAAGGGTTCAAAGGGGCAAGAATTGAATATTATAGGGGACAAAGCTTGAATAGAGAATATACAAGCCCAAACCCCTTTATGAATTTTGACAATTTGCTCATATTTTTTTGATTTCTTACCAGCGTTTGCCTATTTTTTTTAAATTATTTCTTGCTGTTATATTTCCGTTTTTTGCCGCTTTTTTCCACCATGAAATTGCCTTTTCTCTGTCCCTGGGGATACCATCGCCCTTGATATACAAAACTCCTAAATTGTTCTGGGCCCTGGCGTTGCCCTGGTTGGCAGCTTTTAGATACCAGTGCAATGCTTGTTTTATGTCTTTTTTTACACCATATCCGTTATTGTACATCCCTCCCAGATTGTTCTGTGCAGCACCGTACATAATAAAAATCAGCGGAAACCGGAAAAAAGCCAATGCTGATGATAAGATTCCCTGGGGTGCATTACCAGTTTGTTAATAGCTTTCCAAGACTTTTTGGTTTCAGGTGTCAGTGTTCAGGTTTCAGGTCTGGCGATTCCTGACACCTGAAACCTGACACCCGATGGCGAGGTTTTCGCTCAAAAATAAATAAGTTAATGCGTGAGAACCATTTTAACAAATCGGTAATGCTCCCGATTCCCTGTATCCTGGAACCTGAACTCACAGATATGGCATTTCGAAAAAATTGGGCGCGGTTTATCCACCTCTGGAGGGTTGATTCAAAAAATATATGAAGTCGACCCGCTGACATGCCCAAAGTGCCAGGGGTCCATGCGGGTCATTGCCTTCATAGAACATGAGGATATCATCAAAAAGATCCTTCACAAGGCGGACAAGTCCTCAAGCATTTGGGCTTGTGGGAGGTGAAGCGGAAGCCGTCACCACGAGCCAACGGGCCGCCCTTGATTCCGGATTCATATCCAACTCCCTCTGTTGATGATTACGTGATCGATTCCGACATCCCGGTCGAAGCCTACTTTCAGCAGCCGGCCCGTCGAGAGATCAACGGGAAAGCTTTACCTAAAAACCCTGTAATTTTATTAGGTTGGGCAAAAATTGGTAAAAAGAAGCGATTGACAACCGGGTTCGTTTTTGGTATGAAAACTTTGATTGTTGCCGCAAACAATGGGCTTCCATATGTTGAGGTTTGTATGAGTTCCATACATAATTATAATTTTTCAATCTACTTCACTTTACCCGCTCTCAAAAAGCGAGTTCTTATCATTAATGGTACTTGAGAATTGTTACTGAACCTTAAATAATCCGATCAGATGAGATCTAAAAAAAAGGAATATTCTTGAATGTCACATATCAATAATCCCATGGAAATTTTTAAGTTGCTGAATGGTTCTAACTGTAGAGAATGTAATGAAAAAACCTGCCTGGCATTTGCAGTGGCCGTGTTTAAGGAAAAAAAACCGATACATGCGTGTCCTTATTTGGAAAAAGAAGTGATTGACCGGTATGGGGGGGCAATTGAGAAACCCAATACCGTTGATGAATATAAAGCAGAAGCCATTGAAATACTAAAGCAAAAGATATCTTTGATTGATCTTTCCGAAGCAGCGAAACGCTTGGGAGCCCGGTTTTCCAAAAATAAACTGACCATAAAGATTTTTGGTAAGAATTTTAGTGTTGATACCAAGGGCAACATATCATCTGAAATTCATATCAATGCATATATGGTCGTGCCGGTATTGAACTATATCTTGAACGGATCGGGTAAATCTCCGAACGGGAATTGGATCACATTTCGGGAGTTGACTGGCGGGCCTTCCCGATATGCTCATTTTCAACAATGTTGTGAAAAACCGTTAAAGCGGGTTGCCGATACCTATACGGATCTGTTTAAAGATATGCTGGAAATTTTCGATGGAAAGCAAATTGTCAGTCATATTGATTCAGATATTTCAATTGTTTTGTATCCCTTGCCTCTTTTTCCTATAATGGTTTGCTACTGGAAACCGGAAGATGGTCTTGAGTCTAATCTTCACATCTATTTTGATTTTACATCTGATGACAATCTTGACATTGAATCCATCTATACGCTTAATGAAGGTGTTGCTTTGATGTTTAAGAAGATCGCCTTGCGGCATGGTGCTTAATAAACTTTGGCTTAAAAATAGAAATGATATGGATCAGAAAATAAAAGATATAATCGTAAATAAATCGGCTTATGCCAAAAAACGCCAGGCGCTTTCCGATTCAATGGGCCGCTTTGCCTGGAAAAATATGATTGCCGCATATGATCAGGAATTTGAAAACCTGTTTTAAGATAAAAAGTGTTTGTGGACAGGGGGTGTTTGTAAATAACGTTTGGTTCCGTTACAACGATCACCGGGACAACATAATCTATCCAACATGAAAAAGACAGCCGAGACACTTCAAAATCCCATATTAAGCGACTATCGTTTCGATTGCTGAACCGGTTTTAAGGACGTAAGTTTACGTCTTTCGAAGCTCGAGGCAGGTGAGCGCTTTTCCTTTATCTGCTCACACGGACAGGTCGCCGGGATAACCAAGGTCATTGACCACCGAAACGGTCAAATCGATGAACGGCGCCAGGAAGCCGGCGGAATCGTTATGACGGTCAGCAAAAAACCGCTGCCACGGGAAGACCGTCCATAACAAGCCTGAAATGGTCGAACAATTAAGCAAAGGAGTTTAAATGGCAACGCCATGGCGGACACTCGACAGCATTGATACCGACGAGGGGCTTCTCGATCTTCGCCAGCGGGGCGAGACGGATTTTCTGATAACCATTCACGGTCGTGTGCTGATGAACGCTTCGGCCAACATGTCCGAGATTGCTTTGGCCCAGCTGGCCTGTGTGTCTTTAAAGACTAAAAAGAAACCCCGGGTGTTGATCGGTGGTCTGGGCATGGGGTTTACCCTGAAAGCGGCACTTGATACGCTTTCCGTTGACGCTCAGGTCGAGGTGGCTGAGTTGAACCCGGTCATCGTCAAATGGTGTCGGGGACCGTTGGCCCATTTAACCGGCGGGGCCGTTGACGACCCGCGGGTTACGGTGGTGATTGATGACGTGGCCGCGCGCATCCGCTGTGTGACAAAAAAGGATATGGAAAATCGTTTTGATGCCATCATTCTGGACCTTTACGAAGGTCCGCGTAGGGGGGGGACGGGCAGAAGATCGTATCTGTACGGCGATAGGGCACTGGCGTTAAGCCATTTGGCCTTGAAGGCGGGCGGGGTGTTTGCGGTTTGGTCCGAAGATCCGGACAAGACCTTTGAAAAACGGTTGAAAGCGGCCCGATTCTCTGTAAGCCTGCAACGCGCCGGTCGGGGCGGGCGCAGCCATGCGGTTTATATCGCTCAAAAACCATCCGGCCCGAAAGCCGGCGGATCGAGAAAAACGGGGCCCGGGTTATAGCGGGCGCTGCCATCGGTGTATATCGTTACCTCGCCGGCTTTGGGGGTGGTGTCTGAATTTGACGGCCCGGTCTTGCGCGGGGGGTTGACGCTGGGTCGACGGGTTGTGGGCTTTTTTAGCCACGCGTCGGCCGCTTCTCGGGTTGGAAACCCTTTGAATTTCGCGCCCGGGTAGCCTGTCACCTGGGCCTGTGCGGCCGGCCAGTTATCATAAATTCCGGACTTGCGACCGGATGCGACGGCATAATATTTCTTTGAGGTCATTTCAACACCTTCCGTCATCCTGGCAACTTGAATTACTATCGGCACCAGGCTGTCAGTTGCGGGATTTCAGCTTTCAGCCGGGTTACGGTTTCAGGGGAGTTGAACAGCTTGCGGCACAGTTCGCATTTACTATAGGTGATGATCTCGCGGGCCCGCATACCGGTATATGATGCGATGTGGGTTATCCCCATGGTTCGAATGAGCTTGTGCAAGCGGTCTGTTTCCGTTTTAGCGAAAAGTTGCTTTATCGTATTGTCTTTCAGGTTCCCCAGGTAAAAAAAGTTTGTTTCCGGAAAATGGCTGCCCGCATCGCAACAGGCGTACATATCAAGATCCGGCGTCAGATAAGGGTTCATGTCGCAGCAGTTGGCTTGGTAATCGGTCAAAATCTGCCTGCGTTTGAAAGACGCCGCACGGCCGGCATAGATGATCGGTTCGGGGAAAAACGTGAGGCCGTGCTTTCGCAGAAACTGCTCATAAGGATCATCCGCTTTGGAAAAGTCGGTAACAAATGAGATAAAATACGTTAAGCCGATTTTCTGACAACTGCGGGCGGCATTCAACACATTGTCTTTGTTTACATGCTTCTGGTGCCACCTTGAAAAGCTTAATCTCAATTGGCAAAGCCCATTTTTTTTCAGCTCTGAAACCCGGCGGTCGGAAGACGCTGCGGTTTTTGCCCAAAAACTGTTGGTGACCATTCGCGTATATATTCCGATGCGTTGGCACAGTTTCACAAGCGCTACAATTTCGTTGAAATATAAAAACGGTTCCCCTGCGGAAAAACTGATGCCGCCAACACCCGCCTGAGCCATTTCGACAATGATTTCTCTGGCCCGATCAGAATCCATCTTTTTATCGGCAGACAAATCTTCCGTGGCCACGCAGTGCTCACAGCGGATATTGCATTTCGTTGAGTATCCAAAAGCCAATTTGCGCATCGTTAATAAGGTTCCTGGTTCAAAGTTCAGAGTTGCGGCTTTAGTTTTGATCTAAGCCCTCCACCTCTGGTTGGAGGACCCGGATAGGTTCTACCGATCCGGTAAGAAATAATATAGGTAATTCCTCGGGAAAACAGGTGCTCACGCACGCGCTCCAAACATTGATTTTTTATTTTTTTTCCCGCAGCCGGATGCCGTTTTTTTCAAGGGTAATCAGCCTTTTTTTGTACAGGTTGCCGATGACCTTCTTGAATGCTTTTTTGCTGACGCCAAAAATGTCAGCGATTGCACCGGGCCGACTTTTATCGGTGATGGCCATAAACCCGCCCTGTTGCCGTAATTTGTCCATAATTTTTCGGCATAGGGCATCAATGGCTTTGTAGCCGGGCTTTTGCAGACAAAGGTCTATTTTTTCATCGTCACGCACTTTCTTGATATAGCCGTCAATTTCCTGGCCGGTTTTCAGCGGCTGAAATACTTCGTTTTCATACAGGATGCCCTTGTGGCTGCCGTTGATGACGGCGACGAATCCCATCTCCGTTCGATGGGAGATGAGCAACGTCACTTTCTGACCCTCATGGAAACCCACCTTGTTTTTTTCCGCCCGTCTTTTTTTATGTTCAATTATTGCCATTATGTTTCCTTTCGGGTGGATTGCCGGATCCATAAGATGACCGACAACGGGAAAAAGGATCTCAACCAACTTTGGTGGTTCCGTGCAAGCGATCATTAAAAAAGGCATCCCCCGTTTCACAGGAGATGCCTTCAGTTGCCATAAAAAAGCAGGTTAGGCTACGGTCACATTGGCAGCAGACGGGCCTTTTGCCCCTTGCTCAATCTCAAACGTGACTCTGTCACCTTCATTGAGAGACTTGAAGCCGTCCGCATTGATTGCGTTGTGATGCACAAACACATCCGGTCCGTCTTCCTGCTCGATGAATCCATAACCTTTGCTGTCATTGAACCACTTAACTGTTCCATTCGTCATAATATCATCCTCCTTTCAAATAATTTCAACGTTACAAACTGAAGGATGATAGCGTTTAATAAACGGATATTCCCACAGAAATAAACCCTCCCGCCAATTACCGGCGAGATTTAATTGATTCCCTACAATAAGCACCTTATATGCAATAGCAAGCTAAATATTTATCTCATTGGCTTTTAATAAAAAAAGTTGGAAAAAAGTATGATTATTGGGAACTAAAACATCTATCTTTAAACTATTTTCTCTCATGTAAGAAATGGGGTCAAGTCTGCCTTTGACCCTTATTAATACTGTCTTGTATTTTTCTTATCCGTTTATTATTTTTTTGTCACATTTTTTAAGCATCGAAACTCCTTGATAATAAGATCATTTCGACATTCTACTCTTATCGTTTATCCCAAAGGGTCAAACATAGACCCCATTCACCGCGGTTTGGTCCTGAAGAAAGGATTGACGGCACCTATCTGGGGATCTCAAGGCCGTGATCTTTGCAGTACCCAAAGAATTTTTCCTTATACCATTTGACAGCTTTGTAGTACTGGTACCAGTGAGAGTTCTCAAACTCTTCCGACAACTCAACGCCCGTCACTTTCCTTCGGTGGAATTTCTTTCTTTCGAAGTTTTTAAAGGCCGCTTTCAGCCAGCGGTCTTCATGATATTCATATTCCGTATCGCTCGGCAAGAAAAGTCCGTGATCGACCATGACCTTTTTCCAGTTTTTTATCCGTTGATTGTCGTTCTTTCTAGCCAAGAGAGTATCAAAAAGGGCTGAAAATGCGTCGAACCGCAATTGGTCATCCACGTGTCTCGGATGGTTTTTGAGGTATTCCTGGAGGTATCCTTTGATACGCTCAAAGGCCTTCTTGAACCTTTTTCTATTATTGATTTCCCCGGTGGATGTGTACTGTGTCGAAAACTCGTCCGTAAAGTCATATTCATAGGACCACCGCAGATAGGGCAGGTCAGGATAGACCATGGCTTGGCCATGGCCGTATCCGGGAATAATGGTGTCGGTTAACTTGTCAATAAACTCGTGATCCCTGCCCTCGCAAAGCCAAGTGACAAGCCTCGGCAGCTTGTCTGCCCAGATCCAGGGTGTGGAGCCTATGGTTTTGCAATTTTTAATGTCGTTCACCTTGCTGATAAGGCCGGAAAATCCTTGATGGGAAAAAGTGTCTGCATAGGCATGAAGCACGATCCCCAATTTTATAAGATCGTCTTCTTTCTTGGCGTCTTTCAAAATATCCAAAATAACAGGAGACTCTTCTTTGCACTTCAGTTTTCTGGGAAAGTTTGGGCCATCGCAACTGGGGACAAAGTGGAAGGCACACGTGTTATGCGTCATGGCACTATAGTTGAAAGTCTTTACGCGGGTGTAGGTATGGCATGTTGCCATGTTTAAAAAAGAAAATTCCCCTTGAATTTCCTTAACCTTGATACCTTCATTTTTAGGGCGTTCTTTAAGCACTATGTGGTTAATCCTTGCATCATCGACAAACTGAGAAGCATACGCGACCACGCCGGCACTTTCTTTTTTGAATCCACAGGCCCGACAAAAAGACAATACGGCATAATAATGGGCATCGATTTTCATGGCGACTCCCCTCCCCTAAGGTTTGATCAGTTTATTTCTATTTGGTGTCAAAGCTTGAATTGTGAATTAAGTTTTTCAAATTGGGTTTTCACTTTTTTATCATTTATCATCTTCTCTTTAAATATTTTAAAACGTTCCGACATCTCCGAAATCGTTTCTAAAAACAATTTTCGATCATCGTCGTTTAAATAAATATCCTGTCCGTCATTTCCCCGGGACATTAAGTGATAAAAAGCACCTTCATGCTCAACTCGCCATGATTTGTCCATATTGATTCTTCACAATCATAACGGCTTAATTGTCAAACATTAATTCATAATTCAAGGTTTGACCCCATTCAATTATATTTGGCCAGACTCTTTCCCCAGAACATACCCCGCCATTCCTACCATAAATCGCACCAAGCCGTAACTTAGCCAGCTCGCCAGACGCAGCCGGATGGGCTGGGTTCTCCAATGATTCTGGAGTATCCGCCGCGCCCCCATTTTGATAGCCTGCTCCAGGCTATGCTTTAATTTTTTGGCAAAGTTCTCATCGTCAACAACGACATTTGCCTCGAGAGCAAGCAGCAGACTGAAAGGGTCAAGATTTGAGGAACCCACCGTAGCCCAATGTTCATCAATCACAGCAACTTTGGCGTGCATAAGGCTCTTGTGGTATTCATAAATCTCTATCCCTGCATCGAGGAAACTGCCATATAGGGCATTCGAGGCATAATGCAGCAATCGATATTCCACTCTTCCTTGCAACAGCAAAATCACCCGGACACCGCGCCCGACTGCATCCAAAAGCGCATGACGAAACTTCAATCCGGGCAGAAAGTAAGCATTTGCAAGAATGATTTCGAATTGTGCCTGTTCAATCGCCTGCAAATAGGCATCTTCAATATCGCGGCGATGGCGGATGTTATCCCGTACCACAAAAGCTGAGCGCATACGGCCCCTGGATTCGGTTGAAGGAGCTTGTCTGTCGTTGTCCCGGCCCCAGCCAGAACGAAAGCGGAACCAGGCCACTCGCGACCACACCCGGCGGGTAGAAGCATGAATTTCTCCCACCAGCGGCCCTTCCACACTTACAGCGTAGTCATAACGATGCGATGTTTGACCCATATCCATATCATCGATAATATTAATGCCTCCGACAAATGCAATCTTCTGGTCCACAACTACAATTTTCCGGTGCAAGCGACGCAACCTTCGGCGCCGCAGCGACCAGGGCGATATCTTGGGCCGGAACTTTAGTACCCTTACACCAGACGCTTTAAGGTAATCGACCATGGTTTTCGGCAAACTATTCGAACCGAATCCATCGATCAGCATGTGGGTTTTTACGCCGCGCAAGGCCGCCCGCCTGAGCGCTTCCGCAATGCGTCGTCCGGTATTGTCATTCTTGAAAATATAGCTTTCCAGATAAATTTCATGCGCTGCCCGGTCCAGCGCCGCTTCGATCGCCGGAAAATAAGCTTCGCCGTTTTGCAACAGGGTAATATGATTGTTTGGAATAATGCGGGGCACGGCAGGGTTTCCTTTTTCTCAGCTTTAAAGTGTCGTTTGCCAAACACCTCAATGAAACTGGCATGCCCCACATCCATCATGATTTGACCTAAAATGGGCTGGGGATGGAAAAAAATGGACTCTATTAAATGCCATTTTTATTATCCTCTTTTTCGGAAATGTTTCGGCATGGCTGACCGGGCGATGAAGTTGCCATTCCGGGTGTAGCTACCGACATCATTTTTTTGAGATCCTCTCCCAGAACAATTTCCTCCTGGGAAAGGAGATGAGCCAAATCATCCTAAAGCAGTGGTGTCAAAGCCTGAATTGTGAATTAAGTTTATCAAATTGGTTTTTCACTTTTTTATCATTTATCATCTTCTCTTTAAATACTTTCACACTATGACTGACAGCCGAGTTACTTATATTGAAAACACGTCCCAACTGTTCATTGGTCATCAATCCTTTATTCCAAACCAAATAAACGAGCAAATCACGCTTGTGTTTATCTATACCACGCAATCGTTTTGCCTGAACGCATTTGTCAAGATCGACTTGAACGACTTTAGCAGATTCTTTTAATAAATCATCTAATTTGATATCCTTTGCCAATTGCTTTTGCTGAGGCAAAGCATTATGAGGAATATCCGGCAAAAACTGCGTTCGAATTTTATCTACAAATTTTTTAGCACCTAAAATCATGCCATGGTGAATATCCTCTAAAAGACGCTTCTCTTCCTCTGCATATTTTTGAACCTTTTCCCGATATTGCTTATGTTTATCAGCGCCTTTAAAATATGATAAAATCACTTTAGTGGATAACCAGTCCGGGCCTTTCTTGGCATAGGCATAAATAGGATAGCTGCTCCATTTATAGTCGATCAAACGTTTTACGATTCCAGCTCTTAATGGATTTCGATGGATATAACAGGAAAGTTGCATCAGGTATGCATCATTTTGAACCAGAATACTTTTATAACGCCCTTGGAACAAATGACCTTTTTTACAGTTTCGGTTATTGAATCTTCGGGTATAGGTGGTGCCAAACCATTGCATTGCCTTTTTTAAATTGGCCCGGTTGGTTCTTACCAAAAGATGATAATGGTTGGACATTAAAACATATGTAAAGATATCTACTTCAAAACGTTCCGACATCTCCGAAATCGTTTCTAAAAACAATTTTCGATCATCGTCGTTTAAATAAATATCCTGACCGTCATTTCCCCGGGACATTAAGTGATATAATGCCCCTTCATATTCAATTCGCCATGCTCTGCCAATATGGTTTCTACTAAATCATAGCGACTTAATTGTCAAATATTAATTCATAATTCAAGCTTTGACCCCATTCACTTCACAATGCGTAGCCTGAAAAAGTGATTTTGTAATTCGGGCCATGGGATGTTGAGTTGGGAAAGTATCTGCGGCAATGCCCAGAAATTTATCGGCGCGGTCATTCTGAGCGCCCACCACGTCAGGTAACCAAGCGTTGTAGAATTCCTGGGTAAAAATGGCAGCCACCTGCGACGCAGATTAACCAACTCTTCTGCTGTCACCAAATTGGTGTAACCGTAGTTCCTGCGCACTTCCATACGAAATAAACCCACGCTATCGAACAATTGACAATACCGGTTTACACTTCGATAGACTGCCTGATACTCACCCTGTGACAGGGATACCCCCTGATGCACAGTCGATTCACGAAGGATAATCGCCCCCCCTTCAATAAGGCGGTTTTTCAAAGAACGGAGCAGCGCGATAACGTCGATGTCATTCAGATACATACACAAGCCACCCAGAAAGATCATATCGAAGGCGCTTTCCGGAAGGTCATGCCGACAGTCACCTCCGAGTATCTTAACATTGGGTATATGAGCTACCCTTTTCTTGGCAGCCTTTAACATCAGGCTGCTTTGCTCAATTCCTGTGACAGTCTTATAGCGTCCGGCGAAAATCTCTGTCCAGGTACCTGCACCACAGCCAACATCAAGTACTCGCCCCGAGTCACACACCGAATCGAGCCAGTCGCTGATAGTTCGTATCTCTTTGTGTAGTCGATATTCTGCCGCACAGGCAGGGAGATTGTGTTCATGGGCCATCATGCTGACAGTGGATGCTGTGCCACCCCTTGTACTATCAAAATATCGTTTGACGGCTGCATCGTCGATCTGTTGTTCGGTGGAGTCGTGGTGGTTCATAGAGTGATCGTCGATCATATACATTTTACCTTTTTTCCAAGTTGATAATTGTTGTGATTTTATTAAAATCTGCTCCACAGTATCCAGCTATATATGACTGTCAATACGAGAGTATAAACCGTAAGAACATAAAACCACCTTCCGGTAAACTTGGGCGTTCGAATTGGTGCCACATTCAAGGCAGCCAAACATATACACATGGTATATAATATAACTGAAAAAATCGTCCGGCTGAAAACACATTCAAACAGAAAGACAAAAGCAAGAATGATGACATTGTTGTCAAGTGCTAATCCCATATAAGTCGAATCATCAATCAGTCCGAAAATATTGAAATAACTCAGCCGTATTGCACTGACGGCGACAATTACGAATGCTCCAGGCAGGAACCAGGGACTGAATTCTCCATAACTCAGGAGAAAAACAGCCGGGCAGATTCCAAAGCTTACAATATCTATCAACGAGTCAAGCTGTGCCCCGAAAGCCCGATATTCATCAGTTCGTCCCTTCATCCGGCGGGCAATGATTCCGTCACCCCAGTCAAAAAAAACAGCCCAGATCATTCCGATTATCGCAACAGGAAAATTATCCTGAACAGCGTAGTATATAGCGAGCAACGCGCATAGCAGTCCTGCAAGGGAACAGATGTTTGGAAGCTCTCCGGCAAAAGTGAGCATTCTGGTCTGATGTGATTGTTGATATGGTAAATCTTTCATTACAATATTTCCTTTTTGCTTGAGTCGATAATATCCGTCAATGCTTCAACCAATTTGCAATTCTCTGTTTCGGTACGGCTGGCAATACGGATATAACGGTCGGAATCCGGGAGGGTTTTGTCTTGGCAGTGTTTTATGTATATGTTATGTTTGACAAACAATCTCCGTGTGACCTCAGGAGCGCTTTGCGAATAATCAGGAAGGCGGCAGAAAACAAAGTTTGCATCGGGTTTGTAAACAATCATCCCCTGCACAGCACACAGCCTTTTATACAGATTGTCCCTGTCGATCCGTACCTGTTTACAGCTTTCGACAAACTCCTGCCGATAATCCGGCAAAAGCCGCAAAAACTCTTCAGCAAATCCGTTAATATTCCAGATATGTATGCCTTTTCGTACAGCTTCGGCAAATGCTGAATTTGCGGTGAGCATATAACCGATCCTGAGACCGCAGATACCGTATGCCTTGCTCATGCTTTTAAAAATTGCTATATTGGGGTAACGTTCTATTTCATGTTCCAGGGTTGTCCGATCCGGATTTTGAACAAAATCCATGAAGGATTCATCGACAATCAGCATACAGTCATAATTTGCAAGTTTCTGTGCAAGATGTATGAGATCGGACATGGGAACCAGCATAGATGTAGGATTATTAGGTGTTACCACAACAGCTACATCTGCTTCAATTATGATTGCTTCAGCAGCAAACTTATCCACATCCAGACTGAAGGATGGAAATTCAAGCGCAAATTCAATGGCCCGGCCTGACGGCCCTGCATTCGCGTATTCATTAAAAGAGGGTACCGGAACAATCAACTTGCGGGATATGTGACCGGATACAATTTTAATAAGTTCGGCGGCACCGTTTCCTACGACAATTCTTTCAGCAGGTTGACTGATCAGTTTACCGATAAGACCGGCAAGGGCATCCTGTGCAACCGGGTAGTTCAGGACAATGTCGCGGATGTTATTTTTAAAGTCGGTAAAAACCGCATCTGGCGGGAAATAGAGATTATAAAGGTATGCATGGTCTGTAAAATCATGACGATAGTAACCGCCATGCTGCCTGGAGATGAATTCATATTTTTGCGTCTGAGTCTCATAATCATACGACTTCATTTATAGTTCCTTTTAATTTTCTGACTTCCTTACAGAAAGGTGGCTTTGCCAAAAATAATTTCTCAGCCTCTGCCAAATCCGCAATTGTGTCTATTTCATACCATGGCTTGCTGTCAAAAGAGACTGCTTGAAGAGAGAGACTGCCATCAGTCACCATTTTCGCAAATATGACTTCATAAAAGTCGTTTACTATGCCATCTGAAATATATTGATTCAGTCTTTTTAAAATATCATGCCATGAAGAGAGTGAAAAACTGTAAATATTAACAGTCTTGTATCTGATCTCATCCAAATGACCGGCACAGTTATGGAATTTCGTAACATGTTTACATTGATTGACTGTGACGTTGGTACCGTTCATCCACAGCTGCATGCGTGCAACGGCAATTCTGTCAGGATAAAGCATGTCATCCAGCAGCGATCCATCAAAAACCAGATCGCTTTCGATCAGCAGAAACGGATCAGTTATAATTTCACGGGCCATCCAGAGTGAATATATGTTATTGGTCGTTTCATAAAGAGCACTGAAAATATAATCAATTGCCATATCCCCCACCCGATTTCCCAGAACTGCCTGAATCTGGTTTTCCAGATACCCAGTGACCACAATCAGGCGTTTGAAACCATGCTGATTCAAACAGGAGACAAGCCGTTCAAGTATGGAAATTCCATTGACCAGTGTGAGGCATTTAGGCATGTTTTTTGTTAAAGGATACAGGCGGGTTCCTGTACCGGCTGCGAGGAGTAAGGCTGTGGTTATCCGTTCGTTTTTATTATAGGTATTGTTCAAATTTTACATCCTTATTCTTTTGCGCTATTTATTTAAAATATTAATGATAGAACAAGTCGATTTCTTTTAAACATAGTATTACTTTTTTTTCAATAACTATCAACTTTGGGAAGATAACGCCACGGATAATCTGGACAAAAAGCGCTAGTTTTTTGGATCAGCGTTAATCCGTATGTTCGGCTCTATATTTTTGCTCTTATGTGGTGAATGGTTTCACATCTTGTATTGTAAATAGTGGTGTCTAATCTGTAATTATTGATGCGGCACACTTCAATTTAACAAACTGAATTTTTTAAATAAATCATTTTAAATTAAATTTTTATTAACTATTCAAGGCGCGACACCATTCACAGGATAGCTACGCCTTGACCAGGCTTTTGGCTCCGAATACCGACAACTATTTCTCGAAAATTATGTCTTTCTATCAACAGAAAGCCTCTGTTCGTCTTCGGCATCCCGAATTTTATCGATTCCGGGGAGTCTCCCTCTCTCAGACCATCGAACCAATACCCTTATACGAAAATCTCAGTAAACCGGGCTTCTTGAACAATAGATTGAAAACGACCTTCAGGTCGTGTCAATCCTTAAAGGTTAGCGCTTTTCATTGCTCAATACCCACATTTTATTGACCGTATCATGGCCTTTTCTCATTCTTTACACATGTATACTCTACGTGCCCACAACCCATAAGTCCGCCTTAGATTTCAACCGCCGATTCAACTATCATCCCCCTCAGTCGACGCGTTCCTGCTTTCTGTTTCCAGTGCGTTCAATGCCTCTTCTTTTCGGGAGATCTCATCTTCCAAGGCTTCAATCGCCATGATTTGGTGGGGTCTGACGGAATGCATGGGTAAAGCGGCCTCTCGTTCGGCCAGTTCTGCTTTCAACCGGCGAATGTCTTCCTGAAGCTGTTGAATGGTTGCGTTCATTGCGCTTCCTCGACCATGTTTTGCGACGGCATCCATGACATCGCCGTCTTTCGCGTTGTGTTCTGCCGCATATTTGGAGTGTATCCATGCGGATCGTTACCCATTATGGGGTAGTCAATAGAAATATTCGTTCTCTAATAGAGCGCTAACCAACAAACCCCGCAGTTAGCGCAATTTGCCTTTTATTAATGGGTGTTTCATGATGATGAACTCGTAAAAAGTCCGATTTAGATGGTTTCGTAAAAAGTTCAAATTCAAGGCGTGCAAATTTTGTAATCATGAGGCGTACTTTTCGTACGTTGAATGATTGCGAAATGCAGCACAACGCAGAAGTTAGACTTTTTACGAAACGGTCAATGATGGAGCATGATCACAAAAGGGAGGTGGCATCATGCTCCATCGGTATTGCAGCCAGTTTCTTGCATACTGTGAGTTGGCCGATTTCTCGGCGCGTTCCATCCAGGCTTTAACCATCAGGCTTAACGAATTAGCAAACTTTCTAAAAATACAGAGAATTCGGTCTGTTAAAAAAGTTCGCTATCGGCATCTAATCGATTTTGCAGCCGACTACAATGACCCCTCAATTCATGTCACAAAATCCCGGGTCTGGACCCTAAGGCAATTTTACCATTTTTTGACGCTTCATCGGATCATACCTGAAAATATCGCCACCGGTATACCATATCCAAAAATCGAAAAAACGGTGCCACAGTTTCTCACACAAGAGGAATCCTCCATAGGCGGACAAGTATAAGCTTTTAATTCGCCACTTCAGTGAACGGGCAGATTCATCTATGGGACTGAGAAATCTAATCATAATCATGCTGCATATAACCACAAATCAAGGTTTTGTTGAGACATTAACTTATTGATAATATACTAATTTTAGTTTTATTTCACTATTCAGACTCTGACACCCATTCATGTGTATGATGATGTTGTACATTTGCCTAAATTCATATCAATAAAAGCAGACCGGCTCTTGACATTAACGGCATGTGTATATATAGTTCATAATATACACATAATCCAAGGAACAATACTATGCGAACCAACATTGTCATAGATGATAAACTCATGAATGAGGCCATGGCTCTCACCCAGTTAAAAACTAAAAAAGCTGTTGTTGAAACCGGACTGAAACTATTGGTTCAAATTAAAAAACAAGAACGAATTAAAGGCCTGCGTGGAAAACTTAAATGGGATGGTGACCTTGATGCAATGAGGATGGATCAGTGATTCTGGTCGACTCATCCATATGGGTCAATTATTTCAACGGTATTTCCACATGGCAGACAGACTTGCTTGATCATTACCTTTCAAATGTTCCTGTCATAATTGGAGATTTGATTCTCGTAGAGGTCCTTCAGGGCTTCAGATCAAACAACGATTATGAAATAGCCAAGGACTTCCTTAGTGCTCTTTTATTTCGTCAAATCGGTGGATTTAATGTCGCCGTTCAAAGTGCCCAAAATTATCGAGTCCTTCGAAAATCAGGCATTACTGTCCGAAAAACAATTGATATAATTATCGCAACCTTCTGCATTATAGAAGGATTGACCTTACTCCATGATGATCGTGATTTCGATCCCATGGTATCCCATCTCTCCCTAAAAACTCCTACGCCACGGTAGCTTCGATACATCCGCAATCAAATTAGTATTTTGATGTACACCACTGTTGTGGGTCGCACCGCTTTTTGTGTGATTGGTGTCACAGCTTGGATTGTGAATAGTGGTGTCTAATTTGTAATTATTGATACGGCACACTTCATTTCAACATATTTAATTAACTAAATAAAACATTTTATATTAAATTTTTATTAACTATTCAAGATGCGACACCATTTACTCTCGTTGGGGACTAGGGGGACGCCCCTAAGATTATAAGTTTCTATTCATCCATCAGTGAATATCCATTTTCTGATGCTATTCGCTCTCCACGCCGAGCACTCATACTGACCGCCGGCTGCGAAATATTGAGCTTTGGAGCCAAATCCGCCATTGCAAGCCCCAACTCCCTAACCGCCCAGTAACACAAAAGACTTCTTGCTTTGGCTTTTACCGGTTGCTTTCCGGGCTGAAATATTTCTTCCGGTTTAATGGAATAAATCTCAGCCACTCGATCAGCAATTTTATCTATATCATAGCCTTGCGACTTTAGCTGGTATTTGCGTTCAAGAAACTCATCGGCAGCCTTTAAAACCCTCTCAACGAAATCAGAATCGCCAAGCACACGTTCATCACTTTTAAAGTGAATGTTTGCCCGCCGAAGGGACTTGATCACAGACCAGCCGCCGCTGCTTCGGATGAGTCCTCCTCCGGTGAGTTCGGGGCGCTTGCCCTCCTGGATGCCTTTCTGAACAAATATTTTGTAACGGCGTCGCGCAGTTGATCTCTTTTTATCGAACAGTTTCAGAACATACGCATCATCTTGCCACTCTTTTTTCTTTTTCCCCATGATAACGGCGTGCCCGCAAAAAGGGTATTTGTCCAGTGCTTTTATGTCCGCAACTAGCCTGGCCCGAATCGGATTAAGGTGAATATACCGGACAAGTTCCAATAGATAAGTATCCTCTTGACAAAGAATAGATTTGTAACGGTTCTGAAAAAGCTGGCCGCTTCGACGATGCCGACGGTTAAAATTCATGGCATGTCCGGTTAGAAGCCTGCGCATAACAGTGGAAAGCGGACAAGCACCTGTACGCAATAAAAGGTGAAAATGGTTGGGAATCAGAGCCCATGCAAAACATGTTGTATGGGTTTCTGAAAGCACCTTCCCCAGACGATCCAGAAAATTAATCCTGTCAACGTCATCATTAAATATTTTTCTTCGCTCGATGCCTCTTACGATAATATGATGAAGGGCACCGGGAGCATCAATACGCGCGTTACGTGGCATAACAGGACCCTATCATATATCAGATAAAATAGAAACTTATAATTTTAGGGGCGTCCCCGAAGTCACCCGAAGTCACGAACGTTTTTTAATTTTTCTGTCATATTTTTTTAAGTTTCGAAACTCTTCGTAATATGCTGCTACATTTACATTCCACATTCCGGATATCTCGATCAGCAAGTCGATAAACATTAAATAATCATGTTTATCGACAAAAATGGATTCGGACCGCCGGCCACGGTTCATGACATGATATCATGCTCCAGGACATTCTATTCTAAGTGGACGTGACATGTTGTAACATATAGGATCTTGTCTTCCATGGGTCAAAAGTAGACCCAATTCCCCCCAAAAATCTCAGCAAACCGGGCTTCTTGAACAATAGATTGAAAACGACCTTTCAGGTCATGTCAATCCTTATAGAGATTAGCCCTTTAAAATGCAAAAAGCTCTTGTAAGCAATTGATGGTCTTTATCTGTGTAGTCTTGGAAATTACACCAAGTTTTTGAATAAGTCTGGATTTATCAACTGCTCTCATCTGGTCTAATAGAATTAGTCCCTTTTTCCCCTGAAATGTACATTGAATTCGGGTTGGAAAGCTGAAACCTTTGGATGTCATTGGTGCAACAATAGCTGTTTTCAAAGAAGCCATCTCATCCGGTGAAATCACTATACATGGTCTGATTTTCTTGATTTCAGAACCTTGCGTTGGGTCCAATTGCACTAACCAAATATCAAACCTGTGAATACTTTGTTTTACCATTCCCATGCCTCTGTATCAGCTAAGGGAGCATCAAGCCATTCTTGATTTGAGTAATCAGATTCTTTTAACTTACTTGCCTTATCAAATTGTTCTTCCCAGCCCTGCCTTGGTTTCTTAACAGGTTGGATTAAAAGTCCGTCGTCGGTTATTTTGAATTCCAATTTTTTATCACTGAGTTGGGCTTGCTCGATAATTGCTTTTGGGATTCGGACGCCCTGTGAATTACCTATTTTAATTAAAGTTGTCATAATTACCTCCATTTGCGATCAATGTAATTACATTATTATCACAAAGAAATGGCATGTCAAATTAAAAACTGGACTACGGTTCGAGGACTAACGTATAGGGTTTTATCCTTCATCCCTCTTTCATAACGCCCCTGCAGCAAAACTTTCGGCAAAGTGCTTTCGAATCTGTTTGTTGCCGACAAGCTTGGATAGCAATTTATAGTTATTCTGCTCATACCGTATTCTTCCTGCAATGATTGCGGGATGAATCTTTAATTTTGCGGCCAAAGCATATACCTCTGCGGTCGTTGCCTTGTCCTCAATCGGTTTTCTATCCCAAATCTTTTTAGGAATAAGGCCATCACGAGTCATTTCATCCGCTTCTTTTTCGATTATATCTTCCCCCTCGACATCTTTTACGTGCAGGTCCAAATCATCGACAATAATCCGTTCGGATGCCGATAGATGCTTTGAAACATGGGCGATTTCATGCAGCAGGCAAAACCAAAAATTATCAATTCTATCATAGCGAAGCGTTAGGCCGATGACCGGAGTCTCATCTGGCAACAGGATGGCAGCCCCGTCGAGGTAAGTTCTTGGGAGGTGGGGAACCACAATCAGATGAATTCCATGTTTCTCAAGGTATTCTCTGGCAAGCAAGGGGCCGTTGTCAAAATAACTCAACCGTGCAACTTCCTGCAAGGTGCTCATTTTGACTGAGCCTTTGATATATTTAGTTTTCAGCGGATTTTTTCGGGCAAGGAACAGCAAGCGAATACACCACGCAGTGAGGGCATACAGGTCCATCTTTGGATTATATCTTCCCCTTCTCCCCTGGCGAAAAAATACCGTTGAGACAGTTTCCAATCCACCGGCCTGTGCAATAAAACCGCGCATTAACTCTTCGGCCTTTTCCTTGATGTCATCCACCTCCGGAATCCAGCAGCGTCTTGCCATTTCAACCACTGGAAATCTGGACCATTCCATGTCCTGCATCTCGTCCGGAAAATTCCCACCCGGCTCTTTCAGCAGCACCTCGGCAGATATACCCAAACCTTTGTTCAGCGATCGCATCATGGCCAGGGTAAGTGTGCGTTTACCATTCAGAACTTCAGACACCTTACTTTTATTCCCGATGAAAGGAACCATGTCTTTCTGGCCTAATCCTAACTGCTCCATGCGAAACTTTATCGCATCAATGGGATCAGGTGAGCTAATGGGGAAATAGTGTTCTTCATACATTTCAACAAGCGCGGTCAGCAATTCCAACTCATCCATTTCGACAGTGCCGGGTTTGGCATCCATAAGCTGTTCAATGCGGGATAGCGCCATGTCATAATCTTCTTCATTTTTTATCAGGCGATTAATCACTTAGATCACCTCCGCATCAATTTTATCATACTCTCGGTGCGTTCCAATAAAGCGCACAAACACGGTTTTCGAATCATAGTTGATTCTGACAACCAATCGATACTTATTCCCTGCGATATTGAAAACGACCCGATTATCTTTCAGAATGCTGGCAGATCCATACTGAGCTTTTACATCTGCCGGGGATTCCCACTGTGCCTGCTTTGCTTCGTAGTACCATGCTTCCAAAGGTCCCTTGGCATCCTGACAACCTATTCGTTGAAAAAATTTGACCAGGGTTTTTCGTTTGATTACATGCACAATTTAATAGGTTCCCATAAATTTGTCAACAAAAAAGTTCCCATATTGGGAACATTTCTGTTTTCTCATGCACATTTAGCAGGTTATCTTTTTCTTACGCCTTTTCCCCTTATTTAGGATGCTTCTAAACTATCCCTTTTATTGCCATGCCCAACAGTGTTGATAGACGTAAAATTTTCCGTATTATAGAACGATATATCTGGAAAGGGGGTTAAAATGCACCGAGGAAGATGACGCGAACGTTTGTCTTGAGGGGTGCGAAGGAGCTTTTTAAAAAATTGACTTGCTTTCGATAATGCCTCGCATGGGCGCCGCCGCAGCCATCGCAAACAGATCGGTGTGTGCTGATGGCATAATGAGCATCAGCGAGTTGTGCCAGTCAGTATCACACCAATGTTAACCGCCAATTATTTCGTTCAGGCCTTCTATGATAAGAGCAATCTCTTCTTCAGATGCCTTTGTAATTTTCTTGCGGATACGTTTTACGGAAAGCGTGCAAATTTGACTGATCTTAACCCAGGACTTCTTGGAAAGTTTTGAGTCTCCAAGTTCTAATGTAAGGGGATATCCTGCTCTCTGCGGTTGACTCGTTAATGCAACGGCAATTACTGTTCCGGATTGTTCATTAAAAACATTTTGGCTCAAAACAAGAACAGGACGTAGACCGCCCTGCTCACTTCCAATAACTGGATTCAAATCAGCCCAGTGAATGTTTCCCCTTAATATTCCGGCTATTCTTCCATCTCCGCTGAAAACCCCTCTTCTGCTATAGATTGCTCGAAAACCGGATCAAGTTTTGCACATTCTTGAGCCAAACGGCTCTTTTCAAGGCGCATCAGTTTTTCTGCAACGGCCTCCTGAATAGCCTTGCTTCGGTTTGGGAAATATTTCGATTTAACAAGAATATCAAGTTGTTTCAACATCCTGTCATCAATTGTAATTGCTATTTTTGAAGCAGCCATTTTTATCATCTCCAGTATGGCAATAAATCATACCAATGCTGTTTTCAAGTTAAATTTGACGGTTTCGTAAAAAGTCCAACTTCTTGGTTGTGCTGCATTTCGCAATCATTCAACGTACGAAAAGTACGCCTCATGATTACAAAATTTGCACGCCTTGAATTTGAACTTTTTACAAAACCGTCTAAATCGGACTTTTTACAAATTCATCAAATTTTATCGGTTAACAATAACGATAAAGATTGTATCCGGCTTTGAGAATTTATTTTCCAAGGTGTTACCGCCATGTTTTCAGGCGCGTTATGAGCTGGCTGTCGCGGCTGAAACCGCGAGCAGCAACTACAGGACCAATTGTAAAAACTTGATGGAATAAGACGGAAATATGCATGGTCTTTTTTTCATTATATACTTATCAGACAATCTATGGGTCGTTAGCGGTTCGTTAGCAGTCTTTTTTATAGCTTTAGGAGGTTTGCTCCATGAATTATTCTTAAAATAAAAACTGAATTATCTATGAAACGATAAACTATCCGGTATTTTTTATAAATCAGGTGTCGATAGTCGGTGCCGAAAAATTCATTTTCACGGATTAATGGATGGCGATTGGGAAAAGTCTCAAGTGAATAAACCTTTTGTTCTAACTCCAGGACAAAATTTATAGCGTTATTCAAACTGTCGGCTGCAATGTAATAAAAAATACGTTCCAAATCATTTTGTGCCTGATCAGTTAAATTAACCTGATATTTTTTTGTCACGTTTAAATTCCTTGAAAAAGGCCCTTGATTCTTTATAGCGATTGTTGCTTATATCTTCTTCCGCCGGCATAAGAAGCTTAAGTAAATTAAATGCATTTGTAATTTTTTCATATTCTTTTGCATCCATAAGCACGGCCTCGGCTTTTCCATTTACTGTAAGAACAACCGGTCGTTTTGTTGTATGAATTTGTTTCAGGACCGAGTTGGTGTTTCTCTTTAAATCGGTAATGGAACGTATATCCTCAATTATACTTAATGTCATTTTATCACCTCATAATTATTCATTTCAGCATATTATTTAATGCGTTTACTATGCATCATTTAATGATAAAAATCAAGCTTGTTTTGTGTTGGGGAAAGCGATACGCGCAAAGAGTGGGAAAACCTTTAAAATTCCAGGTTGTTAAGCGATATTGATCAACTGGCTAACAGTTTTTTGATTTCATCCAGCAGCGGCGGTTTTAAGGTTCGCCATTTGGGCTGTATGGCCTTGTCTTCATGCCATGTGAATTCAACAGCATCAAATTTTTCCGGAATCACATGTTTGCCACCAATACCATATTTATTCTCCGGATAATATTCTATCCAGAGCAGGCGGTGCGGATCCAGTTTAAACTCTTTTGCAACAACCGTGACGATGTGGCTGGTAGCGGCCCTTAACGACATTTTACTGCCCGGAACATCTGAAACCACCACGATAATCGGCCTCAAGTGCATCAGACTTTTTTTATCATCTTTTTTAAGATCATAGATCCGGAGTCGGCACTTCCCGCTTCCCAGCATGAGTTTGCCGCCCCATCCTCTCCATGAAAATATATCATCGTGTATCAGCATGGTTCTTCCGGAAAAAGGGCTTACCGTGTTTGCCCGGGTATGTCATAGGTGGTGCAACTGCCGCTTGAGCAGGTCCTGCTCTGAGATTTCACCTTGGTGCCTGCGGAACCATAGCCCATAGTGTAGCTGGTGGTGCTCAGAACCCGTTCCAGGTCCTCGCCGCCGCACTTTGGACACTTTAGTTCAACTTCATCATCTTGATTCATGACAAGCATCTCAATATATTCCTCGCATTTTAAACATTTGAACTCGAATATCGGCATGGTTATACTCCTTTAAGCACCTAATAGTAAAGAACTCCGAATCAAAGGGCTTAGCTTTGACCCTAAAAAATTCTGCTAACCTACAAGCCGGACAAGTTAAAAGTGATAAGTGACCTAAAGTGCCTAAAATTTTGGAGTCGCTGCGCTCCTATGATTTTATATAATTTAATAAATTCCTTAACTTTAGCTCACTTCAAACTTTAGTTCACTTCAAACTTTTACGTCGTTCCTTCAGGAAGAGTAGGCGAACTCTAACTTAGCCCATAGAACCGAAATTTTAATGTTATATTGAATATCTTTTATCATCTTTTCGAAATTGTCAAGATTGACGTTCTCTTAAAAGTCATGTTTTGATGGCAAAGTAAAAAGTTTAAGTTCCCCCGAACAAATCTCTCGGGATAAAAAGGCGTCGCGAATTTCGTGGAATGAGGCGTACTTATGTACGCCGCAGTATACATGAAATGAAGCGCAACGCAGAAATTGGATTTTTTACCAAGCCGTCAAGATTTGATGAACTCGTAAAAAGTCCGATTTAGACGGTTTCGTAAAAAGTTCAAATTCAAGGCGTGCAAATTTTGTAATCATGAGGCGTACTTTTCGTACGTTGAATGATTGCGAAATGCAGCACAACGC
>Ga0208648_1001017_pt1 | contig 24944 bp, 12 predicted proteins | sample AntAceMetag02UKL_FD_184772 | JGI IMG/M metagenome (GOLD analysis project Ga0208648, IMG submission 184772) | Saline lake microbial communities from Ace Lake, Antarctica - Antarctic Ace Lake Metagenome 02UKL (SPAdes) (version 2) | ecosystem: Environmental > Aquatic > Non-marine Saline and...
TTCTGTCTGAAATATCAAGGGAAAGTAAACAGGAGCCGTATACGTGAACCGTACGTACGGTTCTGTGAGAGGGATGAGGCGAAGTAGATCACTCCGCCTCACCCTACTCGATATTTAGACTGTGAGTTCTCAAAAACCTATCAGGATTTAATAACGAAGAAAGCAAATATTCGATCATGATTGCCATTGAATGAATCTGCTATTCTGCCTATATTAGGGGTAACAATTTTGATACCCGGGAGATTTTATCATGGAACTTCAAGAGCAACTCAGTAAGATCGGTTTGATCGAAGGGCTTACCGACGAACAAATCGCAAACTTGATGGATATCTGTGAGTTGAGAAAATTCCAGCATGAAGAAAAAATAATATCTGAAATCACAAGAACCCGTGACTTGTATATTATTAAAACCGGTTCCGTGTCGATAAGCATGTGTGTTCCGATGGAAGCACGTAAATCCGAAGTCATAGATCGTTTGCATGCGGGTGACATGATGGGCGAGATCGCCTTTATTGACGGCTCTCCCCGCAGCGCTTCTGTACATGCAGAGGAAGAAACTGAAGTATATGTGTTTCCTTATGATAAAATCATAGCGCTGATGGAGGGTGATCCAAAACTTGGATACGTTCTTATCAGTGGTATTGCCAATATCCTAACCGCCAAAATCCGTCAAACTAATCTCGCCTGGCGAAACTTGATGATGTGGTAAGAAAATCAGTGATGTCACTGAAATCTTTACTATATTATTCAGGATTGGTTTAAATAAAATACTTCTCGTGTTAATACCGGGCTTTTGCCGGGTATTTTTTTTGCCCTCTTCAACTCAATCATACATTGTTCAAAACAAAATTCAAATTTTGAACAAAATAACTTGTAGAATCCTCCATATTGTAATAATTTTCTCTATATAATTGTAAAATAATCTATAGAACTTTTGAGAGATAACCAGGATGCAATTATCAGCAAAAACACAGGGTGCTGGTACTTACCGCCTGAAAATATTCATAATTGCACGGATGCATTACAATATTTTAGGGATGTGTTATTCCGTTTACAGCTTGATATACTATCAAGGAAATACTCTAAATTGATTCGCAGAAGGTTTCATACAAGAAATTTTCCGGTCTCCCCAGCACAGAATCATAACTTTAAAGGTAAATACTTATGAAGACATTGATTATCGGTGGTGGGCAGGGATGCAAAGCTTTGGTCGATCTTGCAGCCAGTGCATTTTTGAAGGAATTGGTGTTAGAGATCATTTGCGTGATGGATGTCAGCGATGAAGCTCCAGGACTCCGCTATGCATCGGAGCGTGGAATAAAGACATCAAATAATATGCTTGAAGCCCTTTCAATTCCAGGGCTTGAACTTGTTGTTGAGCTGACTGGACGTGATGAGATACTGAAAGAAATTTATAACCTTCTTCCCCCCGGGGTGAAAATTATTGACCACACATTCACTCATATTTTCTGGGATCTTGTTTATGCACGCGAAGAACAAACCCGTCGCCTGGAAGAAATCACCACTCTTGAAAAGATTGTTGAGAAGGAAAGAATATTTCTGCAGACAATTTTTGATAACACACCCGATCTGATTGCTATTCTTGATCCTGAAAAACGTATAATAAGGATTAATTCCAGGTTTATGGAGTTTCTTGAGGTTCCTACTGAAGAAATAAAAGGACTGGAATGTCAATATTTATTCACAAAAATGAATCTTGGTTGTGACTGTATTGAAGGTCAAGGTCATTTTGATGATGTGACAAAACTTGGAGAACAACACACAATCATCCGAAGTACTGAGCCACCGGACGAGATACACTGGGAAATTACACAAACTCCTATATTTAATGACAACAATGAAATTACAATGCTTCATTTCAACTGGCATCGAATCACTGAGCAGGTAATGTTGCGCCGTAAGGCTGAAAGTGCTGACCAGCGATTTAGAAGCCTGATTTATTCTGCCAGCGATATGATTTCACTTAAGGATCTCGATGGCCGCTATATGTTGGTTAATCCAACTACTGCCCATTCCTTCGATCTTGAACCCAGTGATTTCATTGGAAAAAAGCCTGAAGAAATTCTATCACCGGAAGTTTCACGGGTTGTCAGTCATCATGACCAGGAAATAATACAGAAGAAGCAGACTTTTAAATATAAAGAAGTTTATAATATTCATGGTAAGGATAGACAATTCAATACTATGCGCTTTCCGTTAACCGATTATAATGGAGCTGTAATAGGAACATGTGCTATCGCAAGAGATGTCACAAATGAAAATGAATTGCAGTCTCAATTGGTGCAGGCTACAAAACTTGCTGCTTTAGGAAAACTCGCTGCGGGTGTGGCTCATGAGATCAATAATCCTCTGACAGGTGTGCTTGCTTATGCCGAGGATCTCCTTGAAGAAACTCCTGCTGACGATTCCCGGCATGATGATTTACAGGTGATTATCCGTGAAACCTTAAGGTGCAGGTCAATCGTTCGTAATTTGCTTGATTTTTCAAGGCAGGATAAGCCTAAATTCCAGGTCAGTAACCCCAACCTGATTATCGATCGCTCCCTTGCTCTGGTAGGGAAATTGCACCATTTCAGGGATATTGACATCAAAGTTAAAAAAGATAAAGATATCCCGAAAATCTTGTCTGATCCATCTCAACTTCAGCAAGTAGTAATCAATTTTATGATGAACGCAGCAGAGGCGATGGAAGGTAAAGGGAAAATCATATTGAAAACAGGATTTGACCAGAGGATGGATCGTTGTATAATAGAGGTTGAAGATAACGGACCGGGCATTCCTGAAAATTTGATTGACAAAATATTCGAACCATTTTTTTCTACAAAAGGCACTAACGGTCTTGGACTCGCAGTAAGCTGGGGGATCGTTGAAAGGCATCGTGGCACTATTGAAATTGATGAAAGCGAAACCAGCGGAGCTATTTTTCGTATTCTCCTCCCGGTTAGCTGAATCCACTTATCATTATTCCGGAGATAATCAATGCATCGAAAGTTGAACGTACTTGTAATTGATGATGAACAAATTGTACTTGACAGTGTTAAAAAACATCTGATAAAAAATGAAGAATATATTGTTTACACTGCGCTTACTGCCCAGGATGCTTTGGAACAGATAAGCCTGGAGGGTATTGATATAATCCTGACGGATCTTATGATGCCTGAAATAGATGGTCTCGAGTTGATTAAGATAATAAAAGAGACACAAAATTCAATCCCAATTATCATGATCACCGGCTATGCAACTAAAAACACTGCTCTCCAGGCTATGCAGCTTGGAGCTTTCGATTATATTGCCAAGCCTTTTTCCAAGGCGGAACTGAAAAGTGTAGTATCCCGCGCGGCTGAAATTGTACTCGCCGCGGATAAAGCACCTGCCGAAACAAAGGAAGAGAAACTTATTGAAGATCAAAAGCGTCAGAAACCTGCTTTTGCTACAAAATCAACAGGAGAAAATACCTGGCTAACAATAGAAGAAGATGGAAAAGTTCGATTGGGTGTCGAACACCCATTCCTATCTACAATTGGTCATGTTCAAACAGTGCATTTACCTGATAAAGGAGATGTTTTACGTCAGGGCAGCGCCATGGCACAGCTTTTTACAAATGATATGTGCTCATATCATCTGCACTCCCCAATTTCCGGCGAAGTGATAGAAGTAAATGAAAAACTCGATGAAAATCCCTCTGATGCTCTTGAGGACCCTTATGAAAAGGGTTGGTTGTTACGTATTGATCCCTCTAATCTTGATGATGAAGTAAAAGTTTTAGATACTTAATTATTTTTCATTATTTCCTTACGCGGCAAGGTTTCAGGAACTCCGAAGTCTTTTACCGCAAAGAACACAAAGCAAGCACGAAGGTCACAAAGTCTATAAAGCTCTTCTTAGTGTACTTAGCGAATTCTTTGAGTACTCTGTGGTTTTTCTTTTTACCACGGAAATCGCAAAACACATGTCACAGTTGCCTGTACCTTGCAGAGCTGCGCATTTGATGCCCTATAGTATGCTGGTGATAATTCACTAATTATCTAAGAAGAATAACTCGCTCCATCTTCGAAATATTACTTGTTTCAAACCTGATATAATAACTGCCGCTTGACAGGGACGGTGGAATATTCCATTGATATTTATTTGTTCCTGAAATACCCGTGATGCTTTCAAAAGCCACTTTTCTCCCTAACAGATCGTACATTGTAATTGCTACCGTTCTGTTGTTTGAAAGCTCAAATGGAATTAATACTGAGCCATTTGTTGGATTTGGAAACGGACTTTGTACAGTGAATTGAGCAGGCATGTCATTCTCAGATGTTTCTTCCCCTACATCCACGTTATTCCATTCTCCGATCAACCTCTCAAGCCATTCCATACGAGTAGAACTTGCGTTCATGGAATCATTAACAGCCTCAATCCCAAATGCGCAATAGACAATTTCGCCGTCTCCATAATCAATCCGAACACCAGCCAGTCGTTCCGGTTCATCCCGGTCATAGACAAACAGGGGTTCTGCGCCATCCAGTGCGGAGATGACGTCAAGACTGGACTGGTTTCTCGCTCCACCATTTCCAGCCAGGATGAAATAAATTTCCTCCGATAGTGAATTCCCTTCAATACCTCTTACAGTCAGACGACTCGCATGTTCCTCGACAAATTCAACATGAAACAGAGTGTCAAGCATCATTGGATATGATACATCCAGATCCTCAGCAATATTCTGACCGGACAAAAGAAGATTTCCGCCTTCTGATACATATTCTGCATAGGCTTCAAGCTCATCAAGCGTGAAAATATCTTCAACTGTTTCACCGGCAGCGACAATCACCATGTCATATTGATCTAATGTTGATGACAGGTCGTAAATGTCTTCCTGTAGCATAGTCTCCGACTCGATATTTATACTATCGAAAGATGTTTTGTACCACCAATCGACTCTTCCACCTACACCGGGATCTCTGTCCGCATTTATTACAAGAACCTGTCCATGTCCTGCTTTGAAAGAAAGGATTTGTGTATAGTTGAATTCATCTCCTGAATCGTCCGTGCCCGAGAAGTTGGCGAAAATCTCAATCTTATCAATCAATAAATCGTTTTCAGTTATTTCAACAGGTATTTCCCATTCTCCGTTATCACCGGCTAGCACGTCCCCGACCTGCAATGTTGTTTCTCCCAACTCAACCCTTGGATCATCCGTATCAATAGACAACTCGACATCGTTGCAACTGCCATCCAGTTTATGCCAACGCAGGCCGAGAGTACCGTTTTCGTTAAACCCAATTCTTGATTCCCCGGCAGCATTCAATGACCAGAGTGAATCGACGGAAACATATATGTCCAAAGCTGCTCCCATATCGACCAGTCCGGCGCCTGTGCCATTATCCTGCATTGGTTGCGCGGTTTCTGTCAGACGGTTGACTACATCAAGATAACCCCAATCAGGGTTCAGGGCTTTTAACTGGGCTACAACTCCTGCCAAAACAGGTGTTGCCATACTTGTGCCACCCATCAAAACATAACTTCCACCGACACCTGTGCTCTTTATAGCGTCACCAGGCGAGGTGATAGTAATCCAATTACCATAATTGGAAAAATCCGCTAATGATCCGGATTCATCGGAAGCTGCAACAGCAATAACTACAGGATTCGCTGCCGGGTAATGCATCGTAGAGTGACTATCATTACCTGCTGCACCTACAAGAATGATTCCCTCATTTGTAGCATCATCCATAGCCCGTCTGAAATAAGTAGGATCGGTTGTTATTCCTCCAAAACTCATTGAGATAACGCTGAATTCCATATCAATAGAATAATTAATCGCTGAAGTTGCAAAAGTAAGCCCCACCACACCAGTTCCCTCAATCTGCATCCATCCTGCCCTCAGGGCGGCAATTCGGCAGCCAAAACCAGGCGAACCAACGCCGAGTCCGTTGCCTGTTGCAGCAGCCGCATCTCCGGCACAATGAGTGCCGTGACCGGAATAATCCATCGGGTCATAGTCAGGAGGTCCCGGATCGTCACCGTCATAAACCTGGTTTCGCGGAATATCTACCCAGTCATATCCCACAACGTCATCCACATATCCGTTGTTATCATCGTCAACACGGTTTATGTCAAGCATGTCAAAGAGACCGTTGTCATTAATATCCTCTGCATCATTAATCCATATTGCCGCTTCAAGATCGGGATGAGTATAATCTACTCCGCCATCAATAATACCGATCACGGTCTCTTCCGATCCCCTTGAAACCGCCCAGCCGCGTTCGGCATTTATAGCATCGAGGTGCCATTGAGAGAGGATGAGAGGATCATCCGGCAGGTATGTGTAACCAACAAGCGGGGCAGTGTAATCATTCTCGACTAATTCCACTCCATCCAGTACCTGTATAGCTTTAAGAAATTCATCCGTATTATCGATCGGATCAAACCGTAAGACCCAGACATTACCCATTCGCGTTGTTCCGAATTCCTGGCTGAATGAAGTTGCTTTGTATTCTGCTAGCAGGTGGTCAAAATCATTCCTCCCGGTCTTAATTAATCCATCCTGATCGATGGAAATATCCCAGTCAGGAGAAGAATCAAAAGTAATCACCGCCACTCCGGGAATTATATTGTCAGTCCCGGCTTTTACAATACTGATCATTAAAATAAAAATCAAAACGAGTATGTTAAATGTTCTAATCACAGCTCTTCCTTCAGTGAAACCGTTGTAGTAAAATAGTTATATCTGTAGAAAAACAACCACTACTGTCATTCCCGCGAAGGCGGGAATGACACCTCCCTGAACCAGATGAATCGCAGTACTAATTATGTCTGTACTGTTACCAGTCATTCTGAACAAACACAAATATATAAAAATAATCTTCAGGAAGTTACAAAAATATTCGGTATTCAGCATTATGCAGCTATATGGATAGGTATCATTCATCCAAAGTTCAGAGTTAAAAGTATAGAGTCCACACTTCAGTGTGCAGAGTTCAAAGTTCTGAGTCCACACTTCAGTGTGTTGTGTTCAGAGTTAAAAAGTATAGAGTCCACACTTCAGTGTGCTGAGTTCAGAGTCCTGACTTTTGGTTGCTGTTCAGCATTTTACAACCTGAAGATTGATCTCTGAACTTACAAACCGTAGTTTGAACTCAAAACCTACAACCTGAAGGTTGGACTCTATACTTACAACCTGAAGGTTGAACTCTATACTTACTTAATGAATAATCTTCCCATCCCACAATTGTTTAAGAAAAATCTTGTAAGGTATAATTCTTATCTTGCTATGAATTCGTTCTTCACGCTCGTTGCATACAACTAACGTCTCGTGGGAGCAAATTACTCGCTCCCACAGGAATACCGATTCTCCACTCAGCAAATTGTTTTTATTGCCTATTAGACTTTTACCTTCCTGAAAATAATCCCTGATTGGTTTAACTATTAAGGAATTTACTCCTGTGTAGTATGATATTGGAAGTAGAAAATGGCGCGACTTTTCACAACCACGAGCAGGAACATTAATCTTGTGGATTGATTCGTATCGATTGCGGTGTTGTTCTGCGGTGTTGTATTCCTGTGTTGTTTTGGAGTGCTGAAGCCTCGCTTCACTGGCTAACCGAGAATGCAATAATCAGCTCAGAGTGTCATTCCTGCGAAGTACCGAAGGGATTTCGTAATAATTCAAAAAACACTTTACACCAAGAATTAATAGATTGTATCTTATCGTAAATTATTAGCAGAATATCCGATTAAACTGTGAAGGAAACCCATTAAAGCGGTGTGAAGACAAAGAATACAAACATAGGAGATAAAATGAAACAATTTTCACTAAAATGTATCGTGTGCGGAAAGGATCTTCCGCCGGAAAACGAACGTGGTAAACATGGTGAACACATAATACCAAAGGTACATGGGGGCTGTGTTGCGATCAAGGATGTTTGTAACGAATGCAACAGGTACTTTGGAGATAATATTGATCTCTTGCTGCTTAAGGATGGTAGAATAATCCAAGCTGTTGGTAAACTGGGAATTGAAAATCTAAAAAGAATTATCTTGGATAACGCGACAATCACAAGCAAAGACACTATTGATGGTCATAATGTTCCAATGGTTTATAGAAATGGGGATTATCAGATAAAACCACAAGAACTAAATTCTGAAATCATAGAGATGAGTGAAGAAAAATCGAAGAAATATTGGGAAGAAAAAATCAAGAAAAGGATCAAGTCAGGCGAATTGCCAAAAGAATCATTGAAGGAATTTAAAGATAAGGAATGGCCATCATATGAACAAAGTAGAGTCAATGAAACGTTTGTATCATCTATACCAGATGTAGCTATGCGAAAACGTCAGGTATCAAAACCAATTCCGGAATTTGATGTATCAATAGAACAATCAAAACGAGCTGTTGCCAAAATAGCTTATGAATTCGCTTATGTTTTAACTCCTGAAGAGAATATGGCGAGAATTTGGAATGACTTAGATGTACTTCGACAAATAGCAAGATATAATAAACCAATACCCGAGATGATGTTCGTTTATCAAAATATAAAGAAAAAATATGCCTTCACTCACGAAATTATGATGCAATATCCTAAACATATGCCGTCCATGGTATTTATGGATATTGTCTTTTTCGGAACAGTTGACTACCGCATTATTCTTAGATCAAATAAGGGACAACTTGATCCAATCCGACTTCCAGATACAAAACAGTCAGTTGACATGATTGGTTTGGCAATGGAGTTTTATCCAAATCAACCAAAACGAAAGTATGTTGGGATACATTCAGTTGAGGATGACAGATGGACATCTTATGATTTTACTGGTTTGATATAAAAAATCTCACAGGGTAAGGTTTCCATGCTGAATCTTAATCCCGGTAGGACACGAATCCACAACCTCCCGCTTAGCAAGCGATTGTTCTACCTCATACCACCGTTGGCTTGTCTGACAATGGCATGTTGTTTTGTCCCACCTGATAGTTCCTTATCGAAACCACTACATCATGTTTCTTTTTCAAATAGAAATATTTACCCGCTGAAGTAAACTGATAAACCAATAATATCCAGTTGGACAAACCAACTGTGACTTGAGCTTCAGGGAATTGGACCCCGATTCGATTAAATATTAACGAACCTCATATCCTATACTCCAGTGTCTAGAATAAAGTAATTTTGAATTTCGAAACTCCATATTAGACTCTCTTTTAATTATTGTTGTACTAAATGGTTTAACATAATCTGAACTTACTGAAGAAGTTATCAAAAAACCTTCCTTGTCCACTAACTTATATGTTACCGTAACATATAACAATTTATCGCTTTTATTACGCACTTCGTATTTCCAACGCCAGTCAATCAAATTCTCAGCATTTTCCACATACCCATTCCCATATTTTTGCTTACTAGTCCTATAAGCTCTTACCAACCTATAACTATCCTCAATGTGTTCTAATGGATAATTGGGATCATCTGAATTAATTGTTGCAGAATCATACACTTGCCACTTCTTATATTTGCTGACCAATGGCAATGGAAAATCTGCAAATATTATTTCTGTCAAAGCAAGCAGGAAAACTAAACTGAATAATACTTTTGTTTGAAAATTATTCATGAACTCCTCCAGTGGCTGAGAAAAATATAAGAGGAAACAATATAATTAACAACGGACATCTGTTAATTTCGCAGATGGTTTCATAGGATGCCACTCGTTGGTCAATCAAATTTCCATTATTCCTCGTGACACTACCCGAATTGGCGAAAAACAAAAACAAAATTGTTTTCAACTTTTAATTAATTATATTACATCGGTTCTCGCCAGTCAGATTTTTTAAGAAATATTTATTGCAATAAGAGGTGAAGGAAACCATGCCATGAACAGATTGCGACAAGTACGCAATACTTTTGTTAATAAGATTATACTACACAACCTGAATATATTTATATCGTTAGCTTTATTAGGCAGTTTCACGGCAGGAACAGCTTTCAGCGCTCAGCGGGGGAAGATATCCGGAACTGTGAAGGCTGAAGACGGGATGCCTGTCAGTGGCGCTAATATAATCGTTGAAGATACCCGCTTTGGCGCTGCCGCAAACCTTGATGGACATTATTATATCCTTGCCATTCCTCCTGGTAGATATACGATCCTTGTTTCAGCCCTGGGATTTCGTTCAACTCGTGTCGAAGGCGTCCTGGTATCATCGGGGCACAGCACAAATATTGACGTTACCCTCCAGGGTGAAGCACTCGAACTGGAGCCGGTTTCGGTTTATTTCAAACAGGCGCCGGTCGAATTGAATGAAACAAGTCAGCGGATAAGTATAGGGGGGGAGGAAGCAAGGCAGATGCCGGTGCGTCTTGCCGAAGAGATGGTTTTATACCAGGCAGGTGTTGTACTGGATGAGGACGGCACTCCACATATCCGGGGCGGACGTTCAGGTGAGATCGCTTATATAGTTGACGGGATTCGGATAGAGGACCCGTTATATGGCAATCAACCATTGAATATCACATGCGAATCACTACAGGAATTACAGGTCCTTTCCGGTACTTTTAACGCTGAATACGGCGAAGCGATGAGCGGTATTGTTAATGTCGTAACGCGGGAGGGAACTGACAAATTTCAGGCTTCAATTGAATACGAATCACCGATGATCAACCCCAGCCCATATCGTATGACTGACTGGGTGGAAGAGAATAGCGATGCCGTTCGTGATTCCGTCACTGGTAATTCACTATTTGAGGAAACGGATATTATCAATGACCGGGACGTGTGGATCCCGACTCCCGGCAGGATCAGCCTGGTATTATCAGGTCCAGTGATATATGTCCCTAAAACCACGTTTTTCATTAATGCAATTCATTCAGCCGAGAACAGTCATCTTCCATTCGGAGACAGATGGACAAGAGATATTACAGGAAAAATAGCTACCTCAACAAACTCAGGCAAACTTTCCCTCAGTTTCGGTATGAATGTTAACGACTATCAAAAATACAGTCATACCTGGAAATATGTCCCTGAGCAGTATCACCGTCACTTCGACCAAAATAAGAGGTTATCGGCAAACTGGATACACAATATCACCAGTTCACTCTATTACGAAATCTTTGCCGGGTATTTCCAACGTGAGCACGATATAAAGATCTTTCAGGATTGGGATGATTATGGGAGAGTCGGATATACACCGCAGGATTTTACTTTTCAACGATACTTTTATGATGAGAGCGACTGGTCGGATACCTGGCGTGAGAGTAATACCTGGATAGCCAGCACCGGCGCCAAAGCTTCCTGGCAGATGAACCCGATTCATCTCTGGAAGGGTGGTTTTGAAATTCGCCGCCAGAATATTGAGCTTGAAGACATCCGCGATCTTCGAATGGGCCCAAACGGTGAACGTGAGGGGCTGGCTGACATATACACCGAGGAACCGGTTGAAGCGTCAGTATTTTTGCAGGATAAAATTGAGCTGGACTATCTTGTCCTTAATGCCGGCTTGAGACTGGATTATGTCGATCCACAGGCTGAGGGTTGGGCAGATCCGGAGAATCCGACAATTGCATTGGAAGAGGTTGAACCTTCAACCCAGATCAGTCCCCGTCTAGGTCTGGCGCACCCGATCAGCGACAGCTATACTTTGCATTTTGCCTATGGTCATTTTTTCCAGTTTCCCGATTATGTAAACCTGTTTCTGAATTCATCCGATCTTAATCCGGATACACTCTCAAACCGGATGTTTGACGCTGTCGGTAACCCTGGATTGAAACCACAGAAGACAGTGGCTTATGAGGTCGGTCTTAATGGCGTCCTTACCCCTGAATGGGGATTCACAGCTACTGCATTTTATAAGGATATAACCGACCTTATTGGAACCAGGCAGGTGAGAGTTGGAACTGCATATAATTATGCCGCATTCGTTAATATAGATTATGCAAGTGTTACAGGATTCGAGATAGGTCTTAGAAGGGTTTTGGCTGATAACTGGAGTCTCCAGGGTAATTATACTTATAGCGTTGCAAAAGGTAACTCATCCGAGCCGACCACGGGCTATTGGGACGCTTATGAGAACATTCCAACAGCTCGTCAAGAATACTATATGGATTTTGACCGTCGTCATGTTTCAAATATGTTATTGACCTGGCAATCCGGATTTCATGATTATCCACGTTTATTTAATACAACGGCACTCCAGGGTGTGGGGACAGGATTGATAGTAAGTATTACCAGCGGGCTTCCCTATACGCCATATTCCGGTGCGGGAGAGCAACTTTCGCTGCGTAATTCAGAAAGAATAAGCCCGACTATCAGGGTGGATTTGCGATTGGCTAAAACAGTTCTGTATGAGCCGGTAAAAGTGACTTTGTTCGGTAATATCGACAATATATTCGACCGTATTAATCCATTGAGAGTCAACTCCAGAACTGGTGAACCCTGGGAAACTACATTGATCGGAAATGAAGTCAATTTCGATCAAATTCATGATCCCGGCAAAGTTGGTGTTCCGAGGATTATTAAGGTTGGGATGAAGATTGATTTTTAATATTTAATCAGGAATAAAATAACAGTAGAGAATTGATTTTATATAAATAATGTGAATACTGGTGTTTGATCTATTTCCCTGAAGGGGAAAGATATGAATAGCCACAGGTGTAACCTGTGGGACTGAGATGGAAAATGAACCAACCCTGACGGGGTTGGACAATGCTTTGTACTAATATTTTTCTGCATTGATTATTGGATATACTCAATCCTTAAATAGTCTAACCCTTTCAGGGTTGAAGTGAAGGGTCATTGTATCACCCATGTCTATTCAAATTTATCCCCTTCAGGGATGGATTATACTATTCTGGGTTAAGGATGCAACAATGCCCGGTTATCAATACCGAATTTTGAGGGTAAACATGATTTTTTTTAAACGGTTGAATCACATTTATTGTTTCGAGAAGTTTGTACGAAATAAGAATATTGCTCATGTTATAATAATTTTTACCCTGATTAGCACTTCGTTTGCAGGTGGGCTAATTCCAAAACCTCATGAAATAAAAAATAAAGAATTCCTCCAACGTGAGGGATTGTCAGTCGTTGATCGCGGAGTAGGGCTGCTCGACCGCGGACAATTAACGAATATGATATCAAACTTTGGTATTATTAGCAATTTCCACTTTGGAACACCAGCAATGCATTGGCCCCAGGACGGAGAGGATGTTCAGCAATATAGTTTTGGTGTCGGGCTTCTGGTTCTTGTTGACGGTGAATTGCTCTCTTCGACCTATGATCCATCCGCCGCCGCTACGAATTATACCTGGGAAGCCGCTGATGGCTCCTCTGGATTGTATTTTAACTCTCAGCGAAACGAGGAAAATTCAACTGCTGACGGTATTACACCTCTCTTAGCATCTTCAGATAGACCGGCGACCTGGCCCCTGGCAAACGGAATTCCATACTGGCCTGGTCTGTACCGAAATGATCTTGAAAATGCAGGTATGATTGTGGAGGGTGAGTTCACCTCGGACAGGGATGTTTACTGCGTTTTGAAAGACACAAAAGGTTTGGATCTCCGAGTCGAACAAATTGCATATACTTATGGCAGATCATACTCCGAAGATTTCATTTTCGTTCGCTTTTTGCTTCATAACGACAGCCCGGATGACATGAATGAAGTTTACGCAGGTATCAATGCCGACTTGAAACCTGATTTTTATGCTGATGACAGGATAGGAGCATGGGAGATTGAGTCTTATGATAATAGTCCATCATTCTTTTTCAAACAGGATTTGAACGGCGTCGCCCAAAGGGATGATTCCTCACATTTTGAAGACTGGGTTGGTGGGGTTGGATGGATCGGTGCAGGGATGGTGGTTTCTCCGAATGATGCAGGTGTCACCTCTTTCCATTATTATCATGACGATAACAGTCCTGTTATTGACACCTCAATTGCAGCCTTGATGACGAATAATCCCTCTGGAATTGAAAATCCCGGATTTTATTTTCAGGGCGATGACAGTTCTTTTTCTGATCTCTCTCTCCAGCAGGATGTGGATATCGATACCCTTCCGGGAAGTGAGATTACATTCACATTTGCTACAGGACCATTTGACATTCCTGCTGGCGGTGTTGAAGAGTTTTCTGTCGTATTTGCTATTGGTGAGGACTCGACTGATCTTGACCGGACTGTAAATACAGCATATTTCATGGCAAAAGAAAAGTCTTTCCAGGGAAGTGGACCTCCCTCAATACCTTCTCTTCACGCCACTCCCAGCGACGGACAAGTACTTCTAACCTGGGATAAGGTTGCAGAATCAAGTATAGATGCGATAACTGGCGAAGCCGATTTTGAAGGTTATCGTATTTACAAGAGCACTGACGGCGGAGAAACCTGGGGCGCACCACTGACCAATTGGTTTGGTGATGTTATCGGATATGTTCCCCTCTATCAATGTGACTTGATAGACAGCATCTTCGGTTTGGACCCGGCATACAGCGCTGATTTTCCCGGTGCGCACGCTTGGCTTGGTGATGATACCGGGTTGAGTTACAAATATGTAGATGAGGATGTAATAAATGGCGTTGAAGTATGGTATTCAATCACAGCTTATGACCGTGGAGTCTATGACTCAACCAATATTGAACAGAGTTATGAAACCTCAAGAGGTCTGAACCCTTCAGATAAAAACGTTGTTGCAATTATCCCTGGTACTCCGGCTACTGATGCGAGCTCGGGTTTCATTGCAGGACTTCAAGAAATTAACGGCGCTGTGGCTGACGGTAGTATGGAAATTGAAATCATAGATCAGAGTTTGCTTACCGGTCATACATATAGAATAATATTCAACGAAGTTATAACAGATACTGTAATTGAAGATCCCGATACCACAATCAATTCAGAAATGATGCTGACCCTGACGGACCTTGACAGGGATACAACACGATTCATCAATATGCATAATGGTAATCCTTTCGATTACGTGGATATACCCATGACGGGCATTGATATGCCCGCAGTTGACGGTTTCCGTATAATTGCAGAAAATATTGAAGGCAGTGGAGCCCGGCAGATTGGATGGACAACGGTAATTAATGAGGAAACCGGTTTTGACTGGTGGACTGAAAATCGTCGCCCCGGCAATCAGTTCAGTTATGAAGAATTAATTGAAGGGCTTGATGATTGGCGGGTTACAATAACCGATACCGATGTAGAATTTCGTACAACCGTTACAGGATTTGGTTCAAGCATCCTCGATACAACTTTCCTGGCACCTTTACAAATTGAAAAAACTAATTACCCCGATACAGATACCTGGACTGACGTTACAGAACACGTATTAATCTCAGATTTGGCATTTTATTTTGGTGAGATAGGGTCATTAAGTCCGCTTGGTTGGGATTTAACACCGGGAGGCGATTCGTGGAATCCAAGCACGGATCCCGATTTAGGTCCTCTCTTCACTGATGCATTAGTTTTAAGAGACGATGAGGACGACAGCACCGGTTCGCTTGTCTGGCTGAAAACAAATAACGGACCGCCTGATGCGATAGCGCCATCAGTCGGTGATGTTTTTACCCTGGTGACATATAAGCCCTTCACCGAAGAGCTTGTTTACGAGTTTACTACTTATCCGCCTCTGACATACGATACGGTTGATCTTTCTAAAATAAAGGCAGTACCAAATCCATTTATTGTACAAAGTGGACTTGAACAGGGTGAAAACGAATCACGTGTTATGTTCACTCATCTACCAACCGATTGTGATATAACAATATATAATGTCGCAGGTAATGAATTAACAAAGATCAGGCATCGTTCGACCGCAAATGAAGGTTATGACTACTGGGATCTCCGAAATCAGCATGGTCAGGATGTGGCGTATGGTATTTATATCTATGTGGTTGTAACACCCGGTGGAGATAAGCATACCGGTAAATTGATGGTTATCAGGTAATAATAAGTACGTCATTGCGAAAGAATTGAAGCAATCCCCAATGACGACACATTAAAACTAACATTTTGAAGATATTCAACTGCTTAAAATTTACATCATGAAAAGTATGAGGAAATTATGAGGGCTAGTGCATCAATTCAGATCAATCGAGGTGTCATTCCCGCGAAGGCGGGAATCCAGAATGTTCAATGTTACAATGATTCTCACTCTTTGGATTCCCGCCTTCGCGGGAATGACAGCCCCTTGAATCAGATGAGTTGCAGTACTGGTTTTATAAAACTCTTTTCGACTCTGGTTATAATAACCCTGTTTGTTGTCATTTTATCAGGCAGTGTCAGCGCATTCGAAAAGACTTCTACTACCGCTGCAACTTTCCTTCAGATTCCGGTGGGGGGGAGGTTGCCCGCAATGGGAGGCGCCGGGGTGGCATATTCCGGAAATGCTGAAATGCTCTCAACCAATCCCGCGGCTTCTTTGGCTGGGCAAGGTGTTGGTGTAAGTGTTTCATACATTGACTGGTTCGCCGGGCTCCGTCATCAGTCTGCAGCAGTAGTGATACCATATAATAATGATCTCTCATTCGGAATACATGTAATAAGTTTCTCCGGTGATGAATTTGAACAGACTACGTTAACTTCTCAGGAAGGTAACGGAGTTATGGTCAATTATGGCGATCTTGCCATCGCAGCCTCCGGAATATCCCAATTGACAGACAGGTTTACCGTAGGTGTTACCGGCAAATTAATCCGTCAGACTTTATTCCACACCAGCGCCTCTACGTTTGCATTCGATGTAGGCACTCTTTTGAAAACCGAGCTGGAGGGGTTATCAATCGGCATGGCGATGACAAATCTTGGTGGCGAGATGCAGCTTGACGGCAGGGATTTGATTGTTGAGCCAGGTGGAATATCAGGCGGAGAAACCAGGCTTTCGACAAGTGCATGGTCATTGCCATTGACGTTTCAGACAGGTATTGCCTGGAACTATTACAAATCTGATCCCCACAGTCTGCTTTTTGCTGCCGATGCAAAACATCTTAACGAGGGTACGACCACTGTCCACCTGGGAATGGAATATGGTTTCGGTGAAACTGTTTACCTCAGGAGTGGCAGAATATTGGGACATGACACTGAAAGCTGGGCATTTGGATTTGGAATTCATTTCAATATTTACGATTATTCTGTTACTACCGACATGGCATACGCTGATCTCGGTGATCTCGATACAGTTGAGCGTATCACGATATCGCTAACACGAAGAAAAAACAGGGAGTAGGACTATTTTGCCTGTTTTGATTTCGGGGTGTTGTTTCAAATTTCCTCTTGCCATGCAATGATTTTTTCAATAGTTTATCGACAATATTATTCTATTCTTTAACTTGATCACTCATTAAGAGTTAAGAACTTATATTGAGGAGCCGTAAGGTAACAATTAGGAGTACAACATGAAAAAAATTGCTGTAATATTATCTATTTTAATTTTTTGCGGGATGACATACGCTCAATATGTTTATTTCGAAGAACATTTTGAGGAAGGTGATATGTCCGATCAGTGGTTCAATCCCTGGGGTGAGAATGGGGTAGATATGGAACCGATTCCACGGGATGACGCCCCCGATGAGGATGGATTCGTCGGTAGTTTGAGTAACAGTGGAATGGTTGGAACCTCATTAGCCGGGACTATGGATTTGACTGATTACAAAATTGAATCCATGGTATTTGTGACTGTCGAGCAGGGAGTACGTCATGGAATCTGTGCTCGTTTTGACACCACCGGAGGAACTGCTTCCTTTGAATATTATTACCTGAGAGCAAACTTCAACACTACTCAAATGCCGCCTTCATCGCCGGAGCTTGAACTGAGAATTTATCCAGGTGGAACCGGTGTTGGCGAGGATCTCCTTGCCTGGGCTGCTGACGATCTTCCTGGTGGTACACCTGAAGACGAAAGCTGGCATAAATTAGGGCTCGAGGTAAAGGGTGACTCATTATGGGCATACTGGGACGATGAGATGCTCGATGGCTGCCCGGTCATTGATGACGAACTGACTGCCGGTTTCTTCGGTGTGTATGTATTCGCTATGGGTGAGGAAGTGGTTACACTGTCGGATGCAATTGTCGTCACCATGGACGTTGAAGAGAACATAGTTCCGCCGGAAAATGTAGTGGCAACCTTGGATCAGTCCTTTGGGCTTGTTACAATTACATGGGAGCAGCCTGACGATGCGCTGAATGACCTGCAGCATTTTGAAATCTACAGGAATGAGGAGATGATCGATACTACAATGTTTGAAACTTATACTGACACTTTAACTGAATATGGAACATTTAATTATTACCTGCAAAGTGTCTTCCAATCCGGAACATCCGAAGCCTCTGAATCTGCAGAAGTAATATATGAGTTGGCAGTTGGAGATAAGGATCAACCTGAATCTCCAATATCCTGGAAATTGTCTGCCGCATACCCGAATCCATTTAACCCGTCAACAAACATCACCGTCGAATCTCCGGGATATTCATCCGCGAGTGTGTCGGTTTATGATTTGACTGGACGGTGGGTCACAGACTTGCTGAGTGGATCACTTCCAGCCGGAGGTCATGAGCTGACTTTCAATGCCAATGGTCTGACAGCAGGAATATATTTCGTAATTCTTGAAGCACAGGATGTACGCGATATACGGAAAGTCGTACTTTTGAAATAATTTGCTAATGGTAATTATCAGTCAACTATAAGTTGATCAGAAAATCCCTCCATTCGAGAGGGATTTTCTGTATATTATATCTCATAAAGAGTCCGTCATTGCGAGGAAGCGAAGCGACGAAGCAATCCCCAATAATATAGAGTTTGCGCGTAATATAAGATTGCTTCGCTATGCTCGCAGTGATGGTGGAATATCGGAGATAACATTGCCTGAAAAAATATCTGATCACAATATCAACTTAGCCTGTTTCGCCGCTGCTATAGTGTTACAGCATGACCAGTCTGCCAGGGAAATCCTGGCTGCCTTACGGGATGCGGGAATTGAAAGAGAAGCAGTACGGGAAGCTATCCTCCAGACCTACCTTTTTGACGGCTACCCCACTGCTCTTGAGGGGATGATTCTCCTTTCAGAACTCTGGCAGGGCGAACCGGAGCCGGTTGAATCCGGAGATTTCAACAATTGGAACGATTGGTATGTGAGAGGTAAAAAATTATATGAACGTATCTATGGTGATGTAGCCGAAACCCTACTGGAACGCGCACATGAAGTCAGTCCGGAACTGGCGAACTGGATGATTGTTGAGGGTTATGGTAAAGTCCTCTCAAGAAACGTCCTGGATATAAAAACCAGGGAAATCATTATCATCGCAGTGCTGGTAGTGAAAAACCGTCCACGGCAGTTGCATAGCCATATCAGGGGAGCATTAAGGGTCGGTGTTTCAAAACAGGAACTTCTACAATTATTCGACACTCTTCAATCTCGCTTCGACCCACCATCTTTTGAAAATTCTAAATCATTATTACATCAAATTATAAAAGAAATCAGAAATTAGGAATTAGGAATTAGGAATTAGGAATTAGGAATTAGTAGTTAGGAGTTTGGAATTATGAATTGATTGTCATCCAAACTCGTATTTGATAGTCGCCTCAATTTTCCATCTTTGTATTTTGCGTTTTTGCCCCTTTGCACAGCGTGCCCCGGACAGCTTGATGTCCGGGAAATAATTAATCGATTTGAACCGATCATTATGTTTAAGAAACCACTTTAGAGGTTGTAAATATAATTTTGTTTTCATCTTTGCGTCTTTGCGTGAAACAATATTTTCAAAAACATTAATAAACCTGGCAACATCAAAACGCCTATGCCATATTGGCAGGAGCTGGCAGGCTTTTGATTGTTATAATTAGTTAAAAATATTTTCATCTCCTGAAACCAACAAAATTCACACAAATAAAATACCTCCTCATGTCATTCCCGGGCTTGACCCGGGAATCCAGATTATCGACAACATATTGTTATATCAGTATTAACCTCACCTGAAGAAGTAACTCACTACAATTTACTAATAGAAAAGAGAGCGCCAGCGATCACATTTATCATAATGGCACAAGCCTTGCTAATTCAAAATGATAGTTACAAATACGTCATAAAAAGATTGAAAAAAACATAAAAGGTTACATCATGGACAAGATAATCGGTATTGATTTAGGCACAACAAATTCAGTTGTCGCCGTCATAGAGGGTGGGGATCCCACAGTAATCCAGAACGCTGAAGGCGCAAGAACTACTCCGTCAGCAGTCGCATTTACAAAATCGGGAGAACGTCTGGTAGGCGCACCGGCAAAACGTCAGGCGATAACAAACCCCGAAAACACGATATATTCGATCAAACGTTTTATGGGTCGTAAGAAGAGTGAAGTCAGCAATGAGATTTCTGAAGTCACCTATGATATTATCACCGGCTCAAACAACCTGGCACAGGTAAGCGCAGACGGTAAAACATATACTCCGCCAGAGATCAGCGCTATGATCCTGCAGAAAATGAAGCAGGCTGCCGATGATTACCTTGGCTCAAAGATTACCCGCGCGGTTGTAACAGTGCCTGCCTATTTTAATGATGCCCAGCGTCAGGCGACCAAGGACGCCGGTGAAATTGCCGGGCTGAAAGTCGAGCGGATTATCAATGAACCTACCGCGGCGGCACTTGCATACGGACTGGATAAGAAAAAAGATGAAAAAATCGCTGTTTACGACCTCGGTGGCGGGACATTTGATATTTCCATCCTCGATATCGGGGACGGTGTTTTTGAGGTAAAATCCACTAATGGCGACACTCACCTCGGTGGTGATGATTTCGACCAGCGTATAATCGAATGGCTTGCCGATGAGTTCAAGAAAGAAAACGCTATTGACCTGCGTAAGGACAAGATGGCGTTGCAACGGTTGAAAGAAGCGGCGGAAAAGGCAAAGATAGAGTTATCATCCTCGACGCAGACCCAGATCAATCTTCCTTTTATCACTGCTACCCAGGATGGTCCCAAGCATCTTGACCTTTCGTTATCCCGAGCCAAGTTCGAGGATATGGTCGAGGACCTGGTTAAACGTTCTATCGATCCCTGCAAAGTTGCACTTAAGGACGCGAAGCTGAAAATTGGCGATATTGACGAAGTAATCCTTGTCGGTGGATCTACCAGAATCCCGATAATCGAGCAAGAAGTTGAGAAATTCTTTGGCAGAAAACCCCATAAAGGTGTGAATCCGGACGAAGTAGTTGCCCTCGGCGCAGCAATCCAGGGCGGTATTCTTGCCGGTGACGTGCAGGATGTGGTTCTTCTCGATGTTACCCCGCTCAGCCTTGGTATTGAAACCCTTGGCGGCGTTATGACACGTCTTATCGAAGCGAACACAACGATTCCGACAAAGAAGACAGAGGTATTTTCAACGGCATCGGACAGCCAGACTACGGTTGACATTCATGTGCTCCAGGGTGAACGTCCCATGGCAAACCTGAATAAGTCTATCGGACGTTTCCAGCTTGACGGTATCCCCCCGGCGCCTCGTGGGATTCCCCAGGTCGAGGTATCATTCGATATCGACGCCAACGGTATTCTGTCGGTGAGCGCAAAGGACAAGTCAACCGGAAAAGAACAGAGTATCAAGATCGAAGCCTCCTCGGGTATGACCAAGGAAGAAATCGAGCGGATGAAAGAAGAAGCCAAGCAGCATGCAGATGAAGATAAAAAACACCGTGAAGAAGTTGACACCCGTAACGAAGCCGACGCGCGCATGCACCAGTCACGTAAACAAATGGAAGAACTGAAAGAACAAATCGAGCCCGATGACCAGGCAAAACTCGAAGCTGCCATCCAGCGTGTCGAAGAAGCCCTCAAGGGAACGGATATAGCAGACATCAAAGCCGCTGACGAAGATTTAGCCAAGGTCTGGAGTGACGTAGGAACAAGAATTCACCAGGCAGCCCCAGACCCCGGAGCAGGAGCAGAAGGCGGTCCGGAAGCCGATGTAGGCGAGGCAGGAGGTGAAGCAGGCGGAGATTCACCCGAAGAACCCGACGTCGAAACCGCCGATTACGAGGTAATAGACGATGAAGAGGACAAAAAGTAGCCCGGATGGCTTGCATCCGGGGATATCCGGGAGCGCATCCGTAAACAAGTTTTTCGCTCAGTTAATGCAACAGATTGCCGCTTTTAAAGCAGGCATGATTTAATATAAATCCGCGCCAGTGGGATGTCCTGCTGGCGTGTTTTACTTTTAAGATAATACAGGGGTAGTATTGTGAAAAGATTCGATTGGAAACGGTTCTGGCATTCTCGTGAAATATCGCCTTTTCTAACTTCAGAAGGATATCTACATGATCCTGAGACCGATGTTCTTTATACAATGGGTAAAGCATATAAACAGTTAGAGGAGCTTGAAAACTTTCCCTGCTTAGTACTTCTTGGTGAACCAGGCACAGGAAAAACTGATAATATTAAGGATTATTATGGAGGTAAATCTGAAGAAAACATAATTTACCACGAGTTTAATGCATTCAGTTCAGAAATTGGCTTTAAGGAAGAAGTGTTTGACGATCCAAAATTTTTAGAATGGGAATATAGTTCCAAACCTTTAACTCTAATTCTTGATGGTTTGGACGATGGATTAATAGTACAACCAAACATTGCTAATTATCTTGCCTTACAAATAAAAAAATACCAAACCAATCTTCCAAACTTATCCATGATAATTTCTTGCAGAACATCAGTTTGGCCTCAACTCCTTGAAAAGAATCTTATTGATCTATACTCAGAGCAAAATGTTAAAGTCTATAAATTAGCTATGTTACGACACGAAGATGTCAAATATGCTGCTGAACAAACTGGTATAGAAGATGTCGCAGATTTTATGTACTGGATTTACCAAATGGAACTGATTCCATTTGCGTGCAATCCTACTACCTTAGAATTCGTATTGGAATCATACAAAAACAAGAATTTATTAAAAGATAATTGGGCTCTTTATTCTCAAGGGTGTCATACTTTAATTCAAAAACCTGAGAATGATAAAATTGTTTCATCTATCTATAAACACAGTGGTTTGCACTCAATCGTTAAATCATGCTGCAAAATTGCAGCTCATACTTTATTATCAGATAGGACTCAGATAGATATAGGCATTCCAGAGGAATCGAGCGAGAAATCAAGCAATCTGGCTGATATCATGATTCCTTCAAATGAATTCGAAGACTTTTTTCTCTCTGAAAATCTAATAATGGATGCTCTAAAAACCAGTTTATTCCGTCCGATAAACAGTTCTAATATTACTTATATATGGAATAATGCTGCACTCAAAGAATTTCTTGCAGCCTACTATCTTGAATCTTTTAATTTGTTAGATGATCAGATTGATAATCTTTTCTTTACAGTTGTAGATGATGAAAAGCGGGTATATCAGCAGCTTTCAAATGTGGCAACGTGGTTAAGCCAGAAAAATGAGTATCTATTTAAACAACTGCTCGATTACTCTCCAAATTTACTTCTTGGACCACAGGCGAAACATTATGACGAGAAAACTTCTACGAAGATTATTAAGAGATTACTTGATTTGGTAGAGAATGAAAAACTTGGCTTTAGCGACATTGGAAATTCTGATTTATCTTTTTCAAATACTTTAGAACTGAGAGACGCAATTCTACCTTATTTGGATGGTTCAGAGCAAAAGCCATTGGTTAAAATTATTGCAATAAAAATCATTCATGAAAGTGAAATCAAAGAACACAATCATGTTTTACGCAATATTGCAATGAATGAAGAAGAAGATTATAACGTAAGGGGATACGCGACAAGAGCAATTGCATATAATGGTGACGCTGGTGATGCACTTAAAATTAAACCTTTGATCGAACTTGATGATAATGATGATGAAGAATTAAAGGGATACTCTTTGCAAGCACTGTTAAACACAGGAGAAATTTCTTTCCTTGATGCACTTGATTTAATTAATCCTCCAAAGAAAGATAATTTTCTTGGGGCTTATAGATACTTCATTGAATACGAGCTCGCGTCAAGTTTACTTCCAGAAGAATTGCCTGATTCTTTAGATTGGGTTCTTCGCTTACAACCAAAATATAAATTGAATCACTCTTATGAAGTCCTGTCAGAGAAAATTACGGAAAAAGCATGGGAAAATTTAAACTCAGAAAAAGTCTTTGAAAAATTCTTAAAACTTATCATCAAATACCTTAAAAATCATGAACGGATAATTATAGAAGGAATTGGAAAAAATAAAAAGAATCCATTACATCAGGACAAAGAAAAACGCCATAGAATTTTGAAAACATTATTAATAGATTTACTACCTTTAGAGAAAAAATATATAAATTTAGATAGTAATTTATTGGGAGTGTCATTCGAAGAAGACTTTGAGTATCTCCTATCTTTATTAGATAAAACTGACGACTCTAAAATAAAACATAAGATTCTTATCTTAATAAGATCGATAACCTATTACGATAATACAAAACATACTGAAATCGTAATTAAAAAATCCAAAAACAATCCCTTACTAGCTGAAGCCTTCGACTTACATAACAATCCCTGGATTTTGGAATCTGAAGAAGCTATAGAAAGAAAAGAGGAATATTACGAGCACCATCAACAAAGAGAAAAACCTCGAAAAACACTTGAGCCACCACCTCATGAACGAGTCATTAACGCAATAACTCAAAGTGAAAAAGATATAAATCTTTGGCCCTCTGTTGTGCTTGAATTAACATTGAAAAAATACAGTACTCACTATGAAAGCATTTTTCATGTTGATATTAGCAGATTCCCGGGTTGGGAAGAAGCAGATGACCAGACAAAAGAAAAGATATATGATTTGGCCGAACTTGCACTGCAAGATGCTGTCACAATAATTGGTGATTGGTCAGAAAGAAGTAGTATTAATAACCGTCATTATTCTGTTTTGCAAGCTCTTCACCTAATTGTCAGTAAAAAGAGTGATGTCTCCATTAATCTAAATCCGAAAGAATG
>Ga0208648_1001019_pt1 | contig 24888 bp, 21 predicted proteins | sample AntAceMetag02UKL_FD_184772 | JGI IMG/M metagenome (GOLD analysis project Ga0208648, IMG submission 184772) | Saline lake microbial communities from Ace Lake, Antarctica - Antarctic Ace Lake Metagenome 02UKL (SPAdes) (version 2) | ecosystem: Environmental > Aquatic > Non-marine Saline and...
CTCTGGCTAGCAAAGCAGGCCATACTTTAAGTTTTTATCAAAATAATGCAGAACATGAGATTGTTGAACTTATTCACCAGGCTTTTGCTGAACAAGTTGATTTTATTATCATCAATCCTGCTGCATTTACGCATACCAGTGTCGCAATTCGCGATGCTTTACTAGCAACAAAAATTCCTTTTATAGAAGTCCATCTATCCAATGTCCACGCGCGCGAGTCATTTCGCAAACACTCCTATTTCTCTGATATTGCAGAGGGTGTTATCTGTGGACTTGGTGCAACTGGATACGAACTGGCCTTACAGGCTACCCATCAGATACTACTCGAGAGAAAATAAATCGTGGATATTAGAAAAATAAAAAAACTGATCGAAATTATTGAAGAATCTGACATCGCTGAAATTGAAATTATTGAAGGCGAAGAGTCTGTGCGAATTAATCGTTACTCATCACATGCCGCACCTGTTGCATATGCAGCAGCTCCCCCTCCAGTAGCCGCTGCAGCCGCACCGGCGATAGCTGAACCTGTAACAATTGAACCATCGGGACATGCAGTTAAATCACCCATGGTAGGTACATTCTATCGATCGGCTTCTCCTGGCTCAGCTCCTTTTGTAGAAATAGGTCACTCTGTTAAAGAAGGCGATACACTTTGTATTATTGAAGCAATGAAAATTCTTAACCAGATTGAGTCTGACAAGAGTGGCGTTATCAAGCAAATTTTAATCGAAGATGCACAAGCGGTTGAATATGATCAAGCACTATTCATCATAGAATAATAACGAGGAAAAACTATGTTCGATAAACTTGTTATTGCAAATCGCGGTGAAATTGCTCTGCGTATTTTACGCGCCTGTCGCGAATTAGGTGTTAAAACGGTGGCTGTTTATTCCAGTCCGGATCGTGATTTAAAACATGTGCTTCTAGCTGATGAAGCTATCTGTATTGGCCCCGCAGCCTCTATAGATAGTTATCTAAATATCCCCGCTATTATTAGCGCAGCAGAAGTAACGGATGCAGAAGCGATTCATCCAGGTTATGGATTTTTAGCAGAAAGTGCCGAATTTTCTGAAAAAGTAAAACAAAGCGGCTTTACCTTTGTCGGCCCTGAAGCGGATACCATTCGCATCATGGGCGATAAAATTCAGGCAAAAAAAGCGATGATCGCGTCTGGAATCCCTTGTGTACCAGGCAATGGCGAACCGTTAGGTGATGATAATGCAACCAACCTGAAGATGGCTCATGAAATTGGTTATCCAATTATCATCAAAGCTGCTGGCGGTGGTGGCGGTCGTGGCATGCGTACAGTCCATACCGAAGGTGCATTAATCAGCTCAATCGCCTTAACCAAATCAGAAGCCGGTCAGTTTTTTGGCAATGCCACGGTCTACATGGAAAAATTCCTTGAAGATCCACGTCATATTGAAATTCAAATTCTCGCTGATTCTCATGGCCATGCCATCCATTTAGGTGAGCGCGACTGCTCTATGCAACGTCGCCATCAAAAAGTGGTTGAAGAGGCACCCGCACCTGGCATTACCGAAGAGCAACGTAAATTTATTGGTGAACGCTGTGCTCAAGCCTGTGTGGATATGGGCTATTTAGGTGCAGGGACCTTTGAATTTTTATACGAAAAAGGTGAGTTTTTCTTTATCGAAATGAATACTCGTGTACAGGTTGAACACCCTGTAACAGAAATGGTTACTGGTATTGATATAGTCAAAGAGCAAATACGCATTGCTGCCGGAGAGCCTCTTTCTTATACTCAGGATGATGTCGTTTTACGTGGCCATGCAATTGAGTGTCGCCTAAACGCTGAAGACCCGGCTACCTTTATGCCATGTCCAGGTACAATTGATGTATTCCATATGCCGGGCGGCCCAGGAATTCGCTGCGAGACACATATCTATAACGGCTATAAAGTGCCACCTTATTATGATTCGATGATAGGTAAGCTGATTGCGCATGGGGAAGATAGAAACAGCGCTATTGCACGTATGAAAACCGCATTAAGTGAAATGGTAATAGATGGCATTAAAACCAATATTCCCTTGCAAATAGACATCATGGCGGATAGCGCTTTCGCCGCGGGTAGTCAGAACATTCATTATTTAGAAAAGAAACTGGGTATGAGTTAACGCGAAGTAGGTCGGGCTTTAACCCGCTTTTCGAATTATCTCGGTTGCAGTTGAGTTAGGCTATATTTGCACGGCAATAAAAGCCTAACTCAACATCGCGCTAAACTCAGCAATTAATTTAAATCCGGGGAACCGGCTTTAGCTTACACCAATCGGCACATCATTCAGGCTAAAGCCTGCTTACTATTTACCCTCAAATCACTTCATTATGGCCTGGCATCAAATTTCCGTGGTGAGTAACGACACCGTAGCAGCTGATATTTCCGATTTTCTTAGCGAACTAGGCGCTGTCTCAGTAACATTCATGAGCGCCACGGCTAAACCTGTTTATGAACCTAATATAGGCGAAACTAAAATCTGGGAGCAAACAAAAACCATCGCTTTATATGAGCTTGATGCGTCTCCTGAAATTATCAAGACCCTGATTTTTCAGCAGTTTCCTGAAAATGTCGTGCACGATTGGTATGCAGAAATCCTCCAGGACCAAACCTGGGAACGTGCATGGATGGAACATTTCCAGCCTATGCAATTTGGCGAACGCTTATGGATATACCCTTCAGGTCAGGAGCAGTCTAAACCTGGCACTGTTAGTTTGATTCTGGACCCGGGGTTGGCTTTTGGCTCGGGCACCCATCCAACAACTGCACTCTGTTTAAAGTGGTTAGCAAATCACGATGTCGCAGGTAAAACTGTGATCGATTTTGGCTGTGGCTCTGGCATTCTAGCCGTTGCAGCCGTTTTACTGGGCGCTAAAGAAGCACATGCGATTGATATAGACCCACAGGCGCTTACTGCTACACAGGATAATGCGCAGAAAAATAGGGTCACATCAAAAATTAAAACTTACTTACCCGAAGAATTCACTCATTTTGAAGCTGATTTAGTGTTAGCAAATATTCTAGCTAAGCCACTAATTGAACTAGCTGAGAATATTGGTAGCTTAGTGCAAACTCAAGGGCAGCTGGTTTTATCTGGCATACTCAAAGAACAGGCTGATTCAGTTAGTACTTGCTATCAGGAGAAATTCAATATGAGTACCGCTACTATCCAGGATGACTGGTGCTGTCTGGATGGCTTAAAAAAATAAACTGATGTACAACATTCCTTGCCCAAATTGCAACCATTCTCAACAAATTAGCCATAAACAGCTTAAAAAAAAACGCAACAACGTTACTTGTAGCGAATGTAAACTGCAATTTAATGCACACACAATACTCAACAGCCAAGCGTCTCAATCTCAAAAGCAGGAAGCGCTCGTATCGGAAGTACAAATACCTGAAATTCCAACATTAATAAAAGCCCGCTCTCAAGCCATTGAAGAACCTGAAGCGATAGACGAGCCCGTTATTGAGACATATTCCTGGCAACAAATACAGCCTGCGTATCATTCGCAGCGATGGCTAACCGGGATTTTTTTGGGACTTGTTTTATTAACTTATCAAGTTTATTACTTTAAAGGCTACTCTCTGAGTCAAAACCCACAACTAAGACCCTGGCTAAGTCTAAGCACAAAACTTGATTACCTTCTACCCACTTACCATAACCTGTCTGAATTTACCATTATCGGCAGTGTATTAGAACCGCTAAATGCGGATAACTACCACCTGCAAATTAGCTTCATTAACCATGCTGAATTTACCCAGCGTTTACCCAATATTCTACTATCTTTGCATAACTTACACGGCGGCCTGTTTGCACAAAGAACATTCCCCCCCGAAGAATATTTAGGCAAGGAAAATACCACTGTGCTCATTGCAAGTTCAGCTACTGCTGATATTGATTTCTTTATTGCCGTCCCAGAACAGGATATTGGCGGTTATAGTATAGAGTTAAAATAACAGGAGTAGGCCCTGGCCTGCATCGGTGTTCATGTATTAGCCCATGCCTCTTCAGAAACAAATTCCAACCTGCACTGTTTAGTTGGTTATAATATTTTATTAAAATCCTTTCAGCATACAAATACCCTATGGCTCACCCAGAACTATTTCTCAAGAAAAACGAAGATAAACGCATACGCAAAGGTCACCTGTGGGTGTTTAGTAATGAAGTTGATACCGAACGCAGTCCTTTGAATCAATTTAGCCCTGGCGACACAGTTCAAGTTGTCGCTAGTGATGGCCAAGTCATGGGTAGTGCATATGTAAATCCGGGCACTCTTGTTTGTGCCCGATTATTATCCAGAAAACCAGCCGCTAAGTTAGGGGCAAAAATGTTTACCACTCGTATTGCCCGCGCCCTGGCTTTACGTGAACGCTTTTATAGCAAACCCTATTACCGGCTTATTTTTGGCGAGAGTGATGGCTTGCCTGGTCTGGTTATCGATCGCTTTGCTGATGTTTTATCGGTACAAATAACGACTGCAGGCATGGAGCGTCAAAAAGAACCTCTTTTAGAAGTTTTAGTAGAATTACTAAAACCAAGTGCCATTTTGCTTAAAAATGACAACCCGCAAAGAGAATTAGAAGGCTTATCAACAGAATCCATCTGTGCTTACGGAGAATTGCCCGAGCAGTTAATTATTGAAGAAAATAATGCACGGTTCAAAATTGATATTTTAGGAGGCCAGAAAACAGGCTGGTTTTATGATCATCGTAGCAGCCGGGCTGAATTAGCCAAATTGGTTAAAGACAGGACTGTATTAGATTTATTTTCCTATGTCGGAGGCTGGGGAATACCCGCAGCATTAAACCATGCGCAACAGGTAACCTGTGTCGATGCGTCATCCAGCGCAATCGCTTTAGCAGAACAAAATGCACGCTTAAATCAAGTGAGCGAAACTATGCAGTTTATTCAAAGTGATGTCTTTGAATATTTAAAACAGGCTCGGCTGGACAAAAAACGTTTTGATATTATTATTTTAGATCCACCTGCTTTAATCAAACGTAAGAAGGATTTTAAATCGGGCTATGAAGCTTATCGCAGACTCAACCACTTAGCCTTGCAAGTCCTGGAAAAAGACGGCATTCTGGTTTCTGCTTCTTGCTCTTATCATTTAAGCAAAGCTAATTTACACGAAATTTTGCGTTCTTCAGCACGCCATATAGATAGAAATCTAAGCATAGTCGCGACCGGGGGGCAAGCGCCCGATCATCCTATCCACCCCGCAATTTCTGAAACAGAATATTTAAAAACCTATTTTTGCGCAGTTTCCGAAAGCCTATAAACACAAAAAGAGCGATTTGTGTAGAGTCGCTCCTTTCTCAATAATCAAGTAAGTCAGCTTTGAAAATTGAATCATGATTTTTCGCCTGGGAATTCACAACCTTAAAATGACTACTCCGGCTGTTATTTAATAGTAACTAATTGAACTATGTTATATAGCACATATTTATAGCTTTAAATGCCATGATTTTTCCTTACTTTCTATTCAAAAAAATATTTTATTCCTATATAACAGCTAGTTATAAGTTGGCTTACTTTTTGTATGATTAATAGCACATCCTCAATTAATCAATTCGAAAATATGAGCAATCAACAATCACTACCCCAAGAATCTCAGGTTTCAAATAGTGCAATATTACTTGGTGCCGGCCTAGCGCTCGCCTCATTTATTGTATTACCAGCTATTGCAGCTCGCTTTGGTTTAGGCTCTAGTCTAACGGGTGCTATGCGTATTGCCTTGATGAAAGCATCGACTAAAGTATGTAATCACAACCCAGGCAACGGACAAAATAGTTCACAAGCTTGCCCTCCCAATGCCGATTGTAAGTAACAATCCCCTCCATTAAACTTGCCCTTTTCTAGTCTATTTCTGGTATAGTCTGCTTTCAAAGCGTAAACCAACCTTAGGAACGAGAATTCAATAATGCCCGAGTCTGACTTGTCTTTTGACTTCACAGCCGCGCTAGAAAACCAGTTGCGTAGCCTGCTATGCGCCTGTTTTCCTAACACGCCTGTGAAGCCAAAATCTCCTGCGTCATACTTTCGGGTATTATTAAACCCTCGTTCCTTAGCAAAGGTATGCAATAGCGTCTCTTTATGATGTTGATGAGAGGTTTTCACGCTTATCGGTTTAAACTACCATTACACTAACACTTATGGCTGAAGAAAAAAAATCATGTGATTTATGTGGGCTCCCGGTAGAAGTCGCAGGCTTTGCTCTACTAACCAAAGAAGGTAAAAAAGAGTTTTGCTGCGAAGGATGTCAAGGCATATATCAAATGCTTAATGAAGATAATTTGCTACCTGAAGATGCCCAAAAATAAACCTGTATTCTCTTTAAATCTGGACTATTAACCATGGCTCACAATCACGCTAAACATGCTGCTGCAACAACCATGTCGCATGCTAAAAATATCGCCCATCATGGATTGAATGGGCATGAAGTTTCAACTACATTAATCAAAGGTGCTGTTATGTCTGCTGGTGCACAAACTGGAAAAACAATTATGAGTAAAATTACAAAACATCCCCTGCTTTTAGTAGGTATTGGCATGGTAGCTGGCTACTATATACATAAACATAGAAAAGATATTATTTCTTCAGTCACCTCAGTCGGTGACAAAGGTAAAGATTTTGTGCTACAACAAAAAGAAAACCTGGAAGATATGGTTGCTGAATCAAAAGAAGGTCAAGAATAACCAGCTTTGTTTTTCTGGCAACGAACACATTCTATGCAAGGTAACTTGATATAGGGCGTACTTTAGTTCGTCCTATAGATAATGCAGGGAGTGCTCTAAAAAGTTTCTGTTAAATATCTTGAATCAAAGCATCGCTAATATGCTGTTTATTCATTTCCGCAGTTACTCCAATATCTCGTTTTACTACCTAAATGTCTATACAAAAAGAAATTATTCTGCGCTATAAATCTTCTGGCCATGTAAGGTTCCAGATTCCGGAACGCTTATGTAGCGATGAAGTTGCTAGTTTCGTATCCGATGCAATTAATGATTTTGATGGTGTATATCGCGTTAATTTATTCAGAAACAAGCGTAAGCTGGCTATTCGGTTTACTGAAGAAAGCCTTTCTCTACAAGAGTTAGTTCAGCGACTTATCAAGTTGCTCACCGACCTAGAGAACAAAGGCTTTTTCAATGCTAAACCAGACATCGAAAAATCCAACCGTTTTACTAAAAAGCTGAAGATGCCTAACTGGAAAGGCACACGATGGGCCAAAGAAAAATATACTGAAACCAAAGAAACAGCACAAGCTATAAGCGTTCTGGCAAAATTAGGGCTGAAAAAAAAACCCGAAATTCTAGCTAATCCCGAAAAAACTCTAATCACTTTTTTTAATGATGTTTTAGTACTCTTTCTAATTAAAATACATTGGAAATTAATTACTAAAAAATGGATATTAGAGCCTTTGAAGTATCGCTATCAATGGCTAACTATCTTCTACCTGATGTTTTTATTTATTCGTTCTAAAACTTCCAAAAGCAAATAAAGTTTAAGCTTCCTATGACCCAATTATTTCAGCCTAAAAATTTTAAGCTCGCCCATGAACTAAAAAACCGTATCCGGATTTTAGTTCCTATTCTTGAAAAAGACCCGGAGCGAACTTATATTTTTGAGATTATTTTAAAAAAACGTCCTGAAATAAAAACCATAAAATCAATTCCTGAAATTGGCTCAGTAACGCTTTATTTTGACCACAAAAACTTACCTAAAGAGAACTTTTTGACCTTGCTAGATATGGTCTTAGACAATATCGGCAAGAAGAAAATCAGCCTACCTAAAAGCAATATCATTGAAGACTTAAGCGTTCCCTTACAGGATATTAGCCTGGCTATTGAAGGCATGAGCTGCGCTTCTTGCGCATTACTTCTGGAAATGTCATTAAAACGCGACCCACGAGTACATGACGCAACCGTTAACTTTGCTTCGGCCATTGCTTCGGCTAATGGCCGTATATCACGTCAGGATATGTCTAAGATTATTAGCAAGGTTGGCTATAAAGCAAATTTAATGGACACGCTATCACAGCGTCAGGAGCTCATAAGAAAGGAGCACCTGCGCCTGGCCAGCGCTAAAAAACGATTTATTTGGGCCAGCGTCCTAAGCGCCCCGGTGGTCGCAATCGGCATGGCAATGCCCTCAGGACGCCTTTTTCACTGGATTCAATTTGCACTAACAACTCCGGTGGTCTTTGCAGCAGGCGGAACATTTTTTAGCAAAGCCTGGTTACTGGCAAAAATGGGCAGGGCAAATATGGATAGCTTAATCGCTATCGGTGTTGGCTCCGCTTATGGGTATAGCATACCTTCGCTATTAAGAGGTAAAGGGCATCTATATTTTGAGGCTGCCGCCAGTATTATTACTTTTGTCCTGCTGGGACGCTATATGGAAGAAAATGCCAAAGGCAAAGCAGGCGAAGCGATCAGGAAACTGGTTGATTTGCAACCACAAACCGCGACTCTATTAAAAGATGGCCAGGAAATCACTATCGGTATTGATGATATTGAGTTAGGTGATTCCCTACTCATTCGCCCTGGCGAAAAAATTCCCACTGATGGCGAAGTTATTGATGGTATTTCCACCGTTGACGAAGCCATGGTTACAGGAGAAAGCATTCCTGTTATTAAGGAAGCCGGGCATAAGGTCATCGGCGGCTGCGTTAACGGAACTGGCGTACTGACGATAAAAGCGACAGCTATTGGCATGGATACAGTTCTTGCGGGAATTATCCATATGGTGGATCACGCTCAGGCATCTAAATTGCCCGTACAAAAATTGGTCGATAAAATTTCAGCTGTATTTGTACCCAGCGTTATGGGCATTTCAGCGCTTACTTTTGCGTCATGGACTATTGCGGGTGCTCCGTTTAGCTTTGCCTTTAGCAGTGCCGTTACCGTACTGTTAATCGCCTGCCCTTGTGCACTAGGCCTGGCCACGCCAACAGCCATTATGGTTGGTACCGGTCAGTCAGCTAAACGTGGTGTGTTTATCCGTAATGGAGAAAGTCTTGAAATCGCAACGCATCTAACTGCCATTATTTTTGATAAAACCGGAACCATTACCGAAGGAAAACCGGTAGTCACCGACTTTATTAATATCAGCCCAATCAATAATGAAATACTGCTAACGCATATTGCTTCTGCTGAGCATAATTCAGAACATTTCCTGGCCAAAGCGATCGTTAATTATGCACAGACAGAACATGTTTTTGATTTCAAACTGGTAAAAGATTTTAAAGTCACGGCAGGCCGTGGCTTACAAACAAAAGTAGGTCATTATCAGGTACTGATTGGTAATCAGGCATGGCTAGAAGAACAAAATATCGATATTTCCGAACTCATGCCTCATGCTCACGAGCTGGGACTTATGGGCAAAACGCCTGTCTTTACGGCTTTTAATGGTAAAGCTACTGCGCTATTTGGTATTGCCGATCAACCCAGAGAATCCGCAAAACAAGCCATTGCAGCACTGAATCAGTTAAATATCGAAACACTGATGGTTACAGGTGATACCATAGAAACCGCTACGCATATCGCAGGTCTAGTTGGTATTAAAACCATTATTGCCCATGCAACACCCGAGCAAAAACTACAAGAAATTCATCGTCTGCAAAATGAAGGCGGTGTGGTCGGCATGATTGGCGATGGTATCAATGACGCGCCAGCTCTTGCTGCAGCAAATGTTGGCTTTGCGATTGGTCATGGAACAGATATTGCGATTGAATCCGCAGATTTAACCCTGGTCAATGGCGATATTTCCAAAGTAGCTGAAACCATTGAACTCAGCACCTACACCATGAAGATTATCAAACAAAATTTATTCTGGGCTTTTGGCTACAATACCGTTGCTATCCCTATTGCTGCAGTCGGAAAGCTAAACCCTATGATAGCTTCTGCTGCCATGGCATTAAGCTCAGTCTCGGTTATAGTTAACTCTTTACGCATCAACGGAAAATAACGTGACCGATTTTTTTGTTAATCTGGATTACACAGTTTATACACTCGCCTTACTGACTGGTTTTTTTGGTAGTGGGCATTGCGCGGGCATGTGTGGCGCACTAGTAGCCGGTTTTTTCATGAAAACCGAGAAAAAAAGTGTCTGGCCCTACTTAGCCTATCATTTCGCCCGTATCAGCATGTATTTCATAGTCGGCATTTGTGCCGCATTGCTTGGTGTTGCACTAGTATCAACGGGTATATTAGGACATATTCAAGGATTTTTACAAGTCACCATAGGTTTCTTTGTCATTATTTTAGCTTTAGGTATAGTCGGACTTTCGCCCTGGCAATTTTCCATGAAATATATGCCGACCAAGATACTGAATAAAATCTTTATGTCTGCGGCAAGACGCGGCTCTGTTTTAGGCGCCAGCATGGGGGGTATGTTGAATGGCCTAATGCCCTGCCCACTTACTTTTGCCATGGCAGTCAATGCAACCTCAGCTCCAAGTCCCTTAGAAGGTGGTTTAATGATGCTGGCTTTAGGAGTTGGCACCTTACCCACCATGCTCGTAGTCACTTTTGCTTTTGGTAAACTAGGCACCCAGGCACGTGGCTTAATGCTTAAATTCGCAGCAGTGCTGATGATAGTGATGGGAGCAAATACCATGTATAACGGCATTCGTTTCCTCGCTTCTGATAATGGTTTTAAGGAAATGATGCACCATATGCAATCTATGGAACTGATGGGCATAGGGAAAAAACCAGAACAAAGCAATAATCTGGAAATGGATCATTCTATACACAACATGCCGTAAAGCTCCGTTGCTTAAAACATGTCACATAATGAACTAAACTAAATAATTTAATATGCAAGTTTGCTCGATGAAACATACATTTACTCGTGAATATTGTTAATATGCTATCTGCTACCTGGTTAAATTAAAAAAACTTCATGATGTATCTAGTCAGGGTAGAACAATCAGGCAATCAGAAGAAAATATTGAGGATGTTTATCAAATAATTATAGAATATTAAACTCAAATGTGACATCGACTATCTGAGACCACGAATTAATACGAATTAAATAGTCGAAGTTGCGTAAATCCGGGGATTTGATACACAAATAAACTGTCTCTGGGGATTTCCTTAAACGCTATGGGAAAAAACACTATTTTTTTATCCCTGCCCTTTTTAGTACACTATGTTTTTTCTACAATGAAACTCACGCCTAAAGATCTAATTATTTTGCATCAGGCAGCAGATGTATTAGAAAACCCTAGCTTTAGTTCAAAAATCACTAAAACTGTAGGCGGTGCTATAGAAAAAACCATTGCCATTTTACCCGAACAAGTCTCTCTTTCATTAAATGATATAACCCGTACTGCACTGGAAAAATCACTAGAAGGTGCAATTTTTACCTTAAATTCGCGCAAAAGCAGTATCCCCTATAATAAAACGCACAAATTTTTTGCAGGCTTAAGTGGTGCACTCGGCGGTGCTTTTGGCTTAACAGCCATTACGATAGAGCTCCCTATATCAACCACCATTATGTTGCGATCAATTGCCGATATCGCCCGTTTTTATGGTGAAAACCTGAGTCATGGAAATACCAAAATGGCCTGTCTGGAAGTTTTTGCCTTGAGTGACGCCACTCGCCATGGCTCTGAAACTGGCTACTATGCTATCCGTTCAATATTGGCTAAAGGACTAGCCGAGGCATCAAAGCAACTTGGCACACCTGTTTTAAGTAAAGAAAGTGCCCCTATCGTAAATAAAGCCATTAATCAAATTGCAGCACGTTTTAGTATCCCTGTTTCTGAAAAATTAGCCGCACAATCCATACCCATTATTGGTGCTATTGGCGGAGCCACAATTAACCTGTTATTTATTGGCTATTTTCAGGACCTGGCACATGCTCACTTTGCGTTACGCAGACTAGAGCGTAACTATACGCCAGAATTAATAAAATTAAATTACCAGAAATACCTTGCCCAGCAATAATGAAAGTATTAATCCTGAAATAGTATAAAAAGTCACATACAAATTTATTTTCCGGGTTAATATTCACTATAATAAATATGCTTTCATAGTATGATCCCTACCACCGTAAAGAATTCTCCTACCAAAAAATGAAGATAGGTCCCTACCAGTTACAAAATAATCTTATCTTGGCGCCAATGGCAGGAATAACCGACCGTCCATTCAGGAATTTATGCAAGCAGTTTGGCGCTGGACTTGCTGTCTCGGAAATGGTCGCTTCAAACCCGGCTTTACGCAAACATAAACGCACCTTATTAAAAGCCAACCATACCGGGGAAACAGGCTTGCGTTCAGTACAAATTCTGGGTACAAATCCTGAGCAAATGGCAGAAGCAGCGCAATTCAATGCACAGCGTGGCGCACAGATTATCGATATTAATATGGGCTGCCCCGCTAAAAAAGTTTGCTCGGTAGCCGCTGGATCAGCATTGTTACGCGATGAAGATCTGGTAAAAACTATTCTGCAAAAAGTCGTTTTAGCGGTCAATATTCCTGTGACCTTAAAAATCCGTACCGGCTGGGATAAAGATAGCCGCAATGCTGTTAAAATTGCTCAACTAGCCGAACAATCAGGTATCGCTGCGCTAACAGTACATGGGCGCACTCGCGCCTGTGCTTTTAAAGGTGCGGCAGAGTACGATACGATTAAAACGGTAAAGGCAGCTGTCTCTATCCCGGTGATTGCAAACGGCGATATCACATCAGTGGAAAAAGCCAGATACGTCCTGGATTACACCTCTGCCGATGCAATTATGATCGGACGTGCAGCACAAGGCCGCCCATGGTTTTTTGAAGAAATTCAACATTATTTACAAACAGGTGAACAGGCGATCCAGACTGATTTGCATAAAATAAAAAATACCTTACAACAGCATCTGGAAGAACTGTATCTATTTTATGGCACACTGAATGGTGTTAGAATAGGCAGAAAACATATCGGCTGGTATTTCGATCATTTAGGCTCGCTGCCCGCTACGATAAAACAAACTATTTACCAGACAAACTCCCCAGAGACCCAACTATCCCTCGTTAGCTCTGCGTTTGACCTTTTCGATTAAATTATGCCACTGAAACATGCCAACAACGCAATGAAGTATAGATACAATGACCACTGCTAATAAGCCCCCCATCCCCTTATCTGCTCAGGTTAGAACAGCTGTTGATCAATACCTTGCTCAGCTAGATGGTCACCAGACTACTGATCTGCTTGCACTGGTGCTAACGGAAGTCGAAAAACCACTATTAGAAGCGACCTTTCAATACTCTGGTTACAACCAGACCAAAACCGCTCAAATTCTTGGTATTAGTCGTAGTACTTTACGTAAAAAGCTAGACCAATATGGCTTATCCTAACTCCCATTATCTTTAGAGATTTTCATGAAAAAAAAAGTTAATCGCGCCTTGATCAGCGTTTCTAACAAAACTGGTATACTTGATTTTTGCCGCGAGCTAGACCAATTAGGCATTGAACTATTATCTACCGGCGGCACAGCGAAATTGTTAGCCGAAAATAATATTAATGTTACCGAAGTATCTGATTACACGGAATTTCCCGAAATGATGGATGGTCGAGTCAAAACCTTACACCCGAAAATTCATGGCGGTATTCTGGGACGCCGCGGCATCGATGATAAAATCATGGAGGATAGTGGTATCAAGCCAATTGATATGGTGATTGTCAATCTTTACCCTTTTGAAGAAACAGTGGCACGGCCTGATTGTGATCTGGCTACAGCGATTGAAAATATTGATATAGGCGGACCTAGCATGATTCGCGCTGCCGCTAAAAATCATAATGATGTTGCTATAGTAGTTGATCCAGACGATTATGCAGCCATTTTAAAAGAACTGCTTAATAATGAAAACCAGTTATCCCAGCAAACGCGTTTTGACCTTGCCCTTAAGAGTTTTGCACACACGGCAAGCTACGATACCGCTATTTCACTTTATTTAGCCAAAGTAAATCAGCAAGCATTTCCTGAGATACTTAACTTGCAATTTACTAAAATTCAAAGTATGCGTTATGGGGAAAACCCACATCAAAACGCCGCTTTCTACCGGGAAAAGTTACCTGCATCAGGCTCCATCGCAGCAGCTAAACAACTGCAAGGTAAAGAGCTTTCCTATAATAATATTGCTGATACTGATGCCGCATTAGAATGCGTAAAATCTTTTGAAAACAAAGCTACCTGCGTAATCGTCAAACATGCTAATCCCTGTGGTGTAGCACAGGCAGACTCCATATTTGATGCCTACGACTTAGCTTATGCCACTGACCCTACTTCATCTTTTGGTGGCATAATCGCGTTTAACCAGGAATTAGACGAGGCAACAGCTGTTGAGATTATTAAACGTCAGTTTGTTGAAGTTATTATTGCACCCACCATTAGCTTGGCAGCACAGAAAGTTCTTGCTGAAAAACAAAATGTTCGTGTCCTGGAGTGTGGACTCTGGAATAGCGGTCATGAGCCTAGCCTGGATTATAAACGCGTTTCTGGAGGCCTGTTAGTACAAGACAAAGATTACGCCATGATCAGTGCGGCAGAAATCAAAGTCGTTAGTAAACGCGTACCGACTGAACAAGAATTAACCGATTTATTATTTGCCTGGAAAGTGGCTAAGTTTGTTAAATCCAATGCCATTGTTTATTGCAAAGACGGACGCACAATCGGTGTTGGCGCAGGCCAGATGAGCCGCGTTTATTCAGCCAAAATTGCCGGCATTAAAGCCGCCGATGAAGGATTGACGGTTCCAGGTTCAGTGATGGCTTCCGACGCCTTCTTCCCTTTCAGAGATGGCCTGGATGCTGCTGCAGAAGCAGGGATTACCGCAGTTATCCAGCCAGGTGGCTCAATGCGCGATGCGGAAGTTATTGCCGCGGCAAATGAGCATAATATCGCCATGGTCTTTACCGGCATGCGTCACTTTAGACATTAAAATATGACCGTAGGGTGGGCAATGCTATTCTGCCCACCTGACATTACAAATAAACCGTAGGGTGGGCAACACTATTCTGCCCACCTGACATTACAAATAAACCGTAGGGTGGGCAACACTTTTTCTGCCCGCCTATTATTGCAAATAGACCGTAGGGTGAGCAACGCTATTCTGCCCACCTGACATTACAAATAGACCGTAGGGTGGGCAACGCTATTCTGCCCACCTGTTATTGCAAATAGTGGGCAGAAAAACATTGCCCGCCCTACATAATTCAAAGCAAATAGTGGGCAGAAAAACCTTGCCCACCCTACATAATTCAAAGTTTATTTATGAAAATTCTTATTGTCGGTAGCGGCGGGCGTGAACATGCACTAGGCTGGAAAGCAAGTCAATCCGCAAAAGTCGAAACAGTTTACGTGGCCCCTGGTAATGCCGGAACTGCTTTAGAAGATAAACTCACTAACATCGACATCCCAGTAGAAAATATCGACGCTTTACTGAATTTTGCGCAACAGGAAAATATCGATTTAACCATTATCGGCCCTGAAGTACCGCTGGTCGCAGGCATAGTCGATGTATTTCAGGCAGCGGGACTAAAATGTTTTGGACCAAGTGCAAAAGCGGCGCAACTGGAAGGCTCCAAAAAGTTCTGTAAAGATTTTATGGCGCGACATAAGATTCCAACTGCCGAATATCAAACCTTTACTGAGCAGGACGCGGCCATAGAATATATTCGGCATAAAGGCGCCCCGATCGTGGTTAAAGCCGATGGCTTGGCAGCGGGCAAAGGCGTTATCGTTGCCCAGACTGAAGCCGAGGCCATCGCAGCAGTCAAAGATATGCTTTCTGGCAATAGCTTTGGCGCAGCGGGCAGTCGTGTAGTAATCGAAGAATTCCTGACCGGTGAAGAAGCGAGTTTTATTGTTATTGCCGATGGTGTACAAGCATTACCCATGGCTAGCTCACAAGATCATAAAGCACGTGATAATGGCGATAAAGGTCCCAATACCGGTGGCATGGGAGCGTATTCCCCTGCCCCGATAGTCACTGATGTAGTCCATCAACGGGTTATGGATGAAGTGATTAACCCAACCTTAAAAGGCATGGCAGACGATGGTATGCCCTATACCGGCTTCCTCTATGCTGGCTTGATGATTTCTCCAGAGGGCGGGCTCAAAGTATTAGAATATAACTGCCGTTTCGGTGATCCTGAAACACAACCGATTATGCTGCGCTTGCAAAGCGATTTAGTCACCTTATGTGAAGCGGCACTGAACCAGGACCTGGCCAATACCCATACACAATGGGATGAGCGCTGTGCACTGGGAGTCGTTCTAGCTGCCGGAGGTTACCCTGATAGCTACCGCAAAGGCGATGTTATCAGTGGCTTACCCGAGACTGAAATGAGTGACAGCAAAGTTTTTCATGCTGGCACCCGTTTAATTGACGGAAAAGTTGTCACCAATGGAGGACGAGTTTTATGTGCCTGTGCCTTAGGTGATACTATTCAAGAAGCGCAACAGAAAGCTTATGCTTTAAGCCACAAAATCACCTGGGATAACGTTTATTATCGTACCGATATAGGCTTTAAAGCCCTCAGATAGTGCCTTGTAGTGTGTAGATTCAGTCTGCCTTAATTAAAATTTCGATATTAGCGGGCTAAAGCCACGCCCTACATGAACAGAAAATACCAACCAGAAACTGTGCCTAAGCTATTACCCATCCCTGCAAATCACGCGCAACGCTTTACCTTACATAATGAGATTCATGCCCGCCCTCCGGTGCCCCTGGAACTCCCAGCAAGCGCAAGCCATCTGGCATTGACACTTAATGAACAGGAAAAATCCCAGGAACGCTTGCACCTGGCAAGCCTATGTCAAAGATTTGCTATCAATCCCCCGCCGATGGGAGCTAGCCATTTTATTACCCGGTTTGATAATTTTCTTTTTCACTGGGAGCAACATGGTGAATTCAGCACCTACAGCTTTTATGTTAACGATGTTAATACTGACTCCCCTTTTGCCAGGCCGGCATTATCTTTTGCGCCGCTTGACTGGCTAGACAAACTGGTTGGCCAGACCATTGTTGCAACACATGCGGTTATTATGCCGGCAAATGATCAGCCAGCGAATCTTGATAATATAGCTCAATATTTTTCTGGCAATACAATTGTGGGTGCAAAAATGACTGGCGGTGATGCAACTGCATTCACTGATTTTCGTATCCATAATGATGGTTTCAGCCGCTTTATTATATTCGATAAAAAACTACAATCTCAGCAAGCCGGGCGATTATTACAACGTCTGTTTGAAATTGAAATTTATCGGGTCATGGCACTGTTAGCCGTTCCCATCTCACATGAACTTGCGCCTAAAGTAAGTGAATACGAACATCGTCTATCGCAAATCACCACGACAATGGCGCAGCCAGATTGTGATGACAGCGTGTTACTGGATCAGATGACACTACTGGCAGCAGAAGTCGAAAGCGATATCTCGCATAGCCAGTTTCGCTTTGGTGCGGCTGCAGCCTATTACAAAATTGTAGAACAACGCATTATTGATATCCGCGAAGAAAAAATACAAGGCATACAAAATATTGGTGAATTTCTAACCAAACGCATGCAACCCGCCATCAGCTCCTGTATATCCACGGCGCAACGCTTCCGCCTGCTCTCAGAAAGAATCAGCAATGCCAGTCAATTACTCCGCACACGCGTTGATATTTCCATAGAACGCCAGAACCAGGCGCTACTCACCTCTATGGATTTACGCGCAAAAATTCAATTACGCTTTCAAGAAACTGTCGAAGGTCTATCTATAGTAGCTATTAGCACTTATATCATCAGCCTGATCCATTCAGCTGCAAAAGCCCTGCTCAGTACTCAATTAATCGATATTAAACCCGACCTGATTTCAGGAATCGCTATCCCCTTCGTATTAGTTATTGTTGCCATAGGCGTACGCCGCCTGCACAAAGTGATTAAAAAAATTGAGTGATACCAAACCCTATTATAACTACGTAAATTATTGATTGCGATTTGGTACTATATTCAGGATAAGTCATTCAAGAACATCATCTTGTCTGGCAGGCCCTTACCGGGCTTTTGTAGATTACTTGTCAATAAATTCGCAATTCGGGACGCTTTTTTCTGGGGTATTTAATTTATACCTAACCCTAATTATTTAACATAGCCGATGAACGCTTACAAAACGCCAGAGCGAAAGAATAAAATAATAAACAAGGCTAATAACATTCCCAGAGAAATATCCAGTAAACATTCCAGGACCTTATGTTTTTTGGCCCCTAACGCAATAAAGATAAACAAGGGGAACATCCCCATGAGATAGCGAGGCCCACTGAGTAACCAAGTAGGTGAATAGGATATAACCAGGTAACACAAACTATAAATAATGTAGGAGCAAGGTACCCGGCGCATTGAGCTCATAATTAAAGCGACTGCGGCAAAAAAACCTATCAAGGTTGGCCACCAAGTGCCCATCGCCAAATTATGATTGTCACTCTGGATACGATTAAAAATACCGGCTAAATTGTGCGCAAAGTAACCAAATCCTTGGTACCAGTTTTCTTGTTGATACACGAGAAATCGAAACCAATCACCCGATACCCATTTATTTAACAGCAGATAAATCAAGATCCCTGTCGGAATAAGGCTTGCTGCCAATAACTTCGGCAGTGCAAATATCACTCTTTGACGCCAGTTGCTCGGCCATTGCCCTTGATGCTGACGCACGATTTCATAAAACATCGGAGCTAACAATAATACCCCTTGATTACGCGTTAATGCTGCCAATAAACCAAAGCCGCCAGCCAACCACCAATAACCTTGCCTCATGTAATAAAAACAGGCGATGCTCATTAATAGGAAGGTACTTTCGGTGTAGACAATCGCAGTAAAAAAAGAAAAAGGAAATAATAATAAATACTTCACTGCCCGCCATGCTGTCTCTTCATCATTAAACTCAAGCAACATCAGTTTAAAAAGTAAAAAGCACGACAACACCAAATTGACCAGGGATACCGCTACACCCGCATAAAATGTATCAGCAATAAAACCTTTCATTAGCGCCATTAGGCTTGGATATAAGGGGTAAAAAACCAATAAATAACGGTCTTGTCCCTCACCGACATAACCGTTATCCGCTAGGTTAATGTAGTGGTAACTATCCCAGCGCAACCAGATATGCCTAAATAAATCAGCGAAATCACCGCCATTATCGTTAATCGCACGATAGGCCAAATAAGCCACCATATAGACAATTAACCGACTCAGCAGTACCAGCACCGTAATCTGTAACAACCAATTAACGTTTTGTTGCCATCCTTTGGCGATTGCATGTTTGGCATTGAGTATGGATTGATTGCCCATTTGCCCTGCGTAGCCGAACCCTCCTAGCTGCTTAAGGGCAATCACACAGACACATAAAAAGCAGAGCCAAACCAGATAAACGCTAAGCAGCCCTATCCCGTATTCTAATGTCATAAATATTTACCAAGATTAACTGAGATCATATTAACTGGGGTCAGGTAAAAATTAAATGCTAAGGCCAGCTTCGTAAGCAGCAATCAAGACCATGAATATGTACTCGCGTTATCTTCTAGCTGGAGAAGTAAAACCGAAGTGAACAAACGTCACTACTTTAGCTAACATAAAAAAGTAAATCTAATCGTGATGCGTGTAGTGCATGTTAGCAGTAGTAAAAATAACATAGTTTTTTGTTTCTTTTATGACCGGAAAACTGTCTCGAAATAAAGCATCATTGGCGCCCATCTCTTTGCGCGCTTGACTATCAATAATGACATATTGAATACCATATTGCTTAATTAAATCCTTATTCGCTGTCCTGTATATTTTCATCATATCTTGTTCAATAGGATAATAATTATAACCGTGTGACCAGAGCCAACCAGTATATGTGATGATTGCCTGGCGTCCGGTTAAATTAAATAACCAGTGGTTATGTTTATTACTGATTAACCATTTGGCATCAATGGGTGTTGCCTTTTTCACCCATTCAGCAAGTTCTAATTCCTCCTGGGTATACATAGTAAATGTGTGTAAATCCACTCTTGCCGTGTAATAAACATCCAGTATTCCTGCAGACAAAATGCAGCCAATTGTGAGTGCTAATAAAGTAATTCGTATTAATTTTAAAGTGTTATAAAACGGTTGTTTAGTTGCAGAAACACGCAGCTGGGTAGTGATAGAATCAATTGTATTGCTGATTTTATCTAATATTGTATTCATACTTACCTGGTTTGTTGTGCTGTCGCGATGTAGCATTTGCGAATGTACAATACTTAAATTCTGTTTCACGTCATATAAAGTCGATTCTAATTGCGTGGTGTAGGCAGTTTCCGTAGGACTGAATAGACTTTTAAGATAAAGCAGTATTCTAGTGATGAAAATACTGATAAGCCCATTTTCATGAAATAATAAATAAATGCTATAAGCGGCTAGCCCACTAAAAAAAATACTCGACCAAATGATAAGCTTGGTATTATCCCAGATCCACGGCTGGGTAAGTATTAAATTAAGTACAATAAATAAAATAAAGCCGGGTAAAAATACCAGTAAAATTTGCCATTTTTTTCGCGTAGAGCCCTGTTGAATAACTAGAAAAACAAGGGCGAAAAAAGCAAGGAAAGGAACCAGAGTCCAGTTACGGAACCAGAAAGAAAACCAGTTTATATTAAACTCTTTTGCATACCAGCCAGGGTACCATTTAAAAAAATGACTATCTATATGTCCAAAAAAGAACTGGTTTAAAATAGGCAAAGCGATCAAGCTAGATAGTCCTATAATTACTAGCCAGTGCATTATTCGTTGCTTTAGCGCTAGCACAGGAGTTCTGACCAGGTCGGCAAATAGCCAGCAACTTAATATGACAAAGGACGCTAGAAATGAATGTGTATGGATGATCGGCAAAAATCCTAATAACACACTGGCAATAATATTTAAACCAATTTTAGGGGGGCGATTTGTTTCCTGCAGTAATTGAAATGAATGCAAGATCAGTGTCAAAGCAGCAAGTGTTACTCCAAACCCCATGGTAAATGCACGTTGTGGAATAACCATGCTGCTAATTACCGAGATCCATTTAATATGTTCAGGCTCAAGATGCGTATATTCATGGAGTGGGTTTAATAAGTTTGAAAGGGGCTGAGACGCATGCAAAACATCAAGCATATAATAATAAAATCCAACGCCACCATTAAATAGAAAAATACAACTAGCTAATAAGCTAATATAACGATGTTTTAACAATACGCGAAAGAAAATATAGACAGCAGCAACCAGAAGCAGGGAAAAAATAAAACTTGGTATAACAAACGCATTAAAAAAAGGTACACCCAATTTTACAAGCAGCGCGGAAATTAAATTTGTGGCAAAAGGATAGCTGAATTTTTCACCAAGCATTAATGGGCTGGTGTCAAGAATAAGGTCGCGATAAGCCATGGCCGAGCCCATAGTAAAATGTACTGCCCAATCGCCCCACATATTTACATGGCCGGCGAGCATATTGCCCTGCTCGTCTATGGTGATAGATTGCCACCAAAAAATCGAAAAATAAACAGTCCAGAAAATAAAAAAGAGCCATTCCCATAGGGATGGTCCATGTTTATTTTCTGGACTGTTATTTAGCAGTGGAATGTAATATTTTATATGCATTAACGCCACCCAGGAAAAACACTAAAAATCAGATCACCAATGATTGCGCTGTTTTGCGCTCCTAAAGTCACCGGTAACAAAAAGAAAAAAGCAATAAGTGATAAGGCAAGATAGGTATATACACTAACCCGCTGCTTAAAAAATGACGCATTACGAAACCAGCCTATATAGTCTAGCCATAGTACGGCAAATAAAAGCGAAAAAAGTAATGGCGTAAAGTAGTGGTAGAGAAATAATGCACGAGGGACAAATGCTAACGGGCAAAGTGCCATTAAATAACCCGCTAAAGGGAACCAGAACATAGGTGTGCTTTTAGCAGCCCCGGATTCTGTCGAAATGGATAAATCACTGACCCTCATTATCAGCAAGGTAATAACTCCAACAAGTAAAAATACACTGGAAAACCACCAAACAAACGGATTACCAATTAAGTAGATCACTTTATCAGGCGCTGACCAATAGTAAACAGGGGTATGCATAAACGGCCAACCCCACCAGTAACTTGCATCGATATGTGTGGCAGTGAGTCCGCTATTAGCAGAATACATGGTTTTATGCAGCCAGATAAGATCCTTAAAAAAATTGCCTGTAAGTTGACCCCAGGCATCGCCGGGGCCAGATTGATCCAGCAAGGCAAAGTGCAGGTAAAAACCTAAAAGATAAATGACGCTAAAACCAAGCAGAAAATAACTAGCGGCAAGCAACCATTGTTTTAGATGGGTGATGGTTTTATCGTGAAACCAAGATACTATGGCGTAATAAAAAGGCATAGCCAGGGCGACCAGTCCTGTGAATTTGCTACCAACGGCCAAAGCAGCAAAGCAGCCGGATAGTAGGTATAATGTATTTCTTCTGCTTGCTTGAGGCTGCTTTGTAGCCAATAAAAAAACCAGAATTGATGCAAAAATCGACAATAACAGCAGCCCATCTAATGCAATAATTCTGCCTTGTACAAGAATTGCATTATCAATGGCGACTAATAAACCTCCAAAAAAAGCTGCAAAAGTGCACGCCCCCAATTCCAGTAATAAAAAATAAATGATGACAACCAGCAGTACACCCCATACTGCGGGTAGAAAGCGTAAGGCGTAATTTCTTTCCGAGGGAAAGTTTTCGCCTATATATTCAAACGTCTGTGCGCCATCATAGCCAAGTAATTTAGCAGCGCCGGCAATTAATAATTTAGAATGCGGGGGATGTATATCGAAAAAACGCTCACCGGAACAACAGTAGCTATTGATATATTTGCCGAAATGGACTTCATCAAAAATAATGTTTTCCGGTTTATCCAGATGATAAAAGTGAGTAAAGGCACTAAAGAGCAGTAAGATAAACGGATAAATAAATGCTTTATTATTTGCAAAAAAACCTGACTTATTCATATCGTAATCAATATATAGCAATAGTGGGGGCAATTAAAACACAATATCAGACTTCACACAGCCACGAAACAGCTTTCTGGCAATCAGTTTTTCCAATAACTGCGTTTGCACAGTTACCTGGCTTACTACGCCTGTTTTAGTGATTTTCTAGCGACTTTATCATCAACGCACTACCCATCCGCAACTCGCGAAGTATATAAGATAAGGGAGCAATAAAAAAAGTATTGTTGCAGTTGATTAATTTGCAACCCCTGCAGCTCAAGCTAGCAGACAAGTCCTTTGGCAGGCATTTGATAGCAGCGCAAAAAAGCTATTGATGCAAGGCGCTGTCACTATCAGATGTGGAGAGAGCAATAGAATAATGAGGGGCAGATAGCGATTAAATAGGCATTTGATTCGTACCTGACCCGGTTATTACAGAAAACAGCAAGTTACACTAATAATATGAAGATCTATCTATCCTCCCCACATGACCAGCCTAACTTACTGCCTGCTATATAGATTAACGCTTATGGCATTAATCCTTTGACACACTACTATTTTTTACGACGAAAGCCAAACATTCCCAGAAGACTCAATCCTCCAGCCATTATTACAAATCCTAGTCCACCCAATACAGGTATCTTCTGTACCGTTACTGGAGGTAATGGTGTAGGTGTTGCCGTAGGCGTAGGCGTAGGCGTAGGCGTAGGCGTAGGCGTAGGCGTAGGCGTAGGCGTAGGCGTTGGCGTTGGCGTTGGCGTTGGCGTTGGCGTTGGCGTTGGCGTAGGCGTTGGTGTGTCGTTTTCAAGCTCTAAATCAAATGTACAGGTACCTTTTGGATCCCAAGTAAAAGTATAACAACCATTAGTTAAGCTTCCAGGCGTAAGAACACCACCACCGTTACATGATGTACCCGCAGAGTTAACAGCAGTAATAGCGTCCCCAACAGTTTCTTTGATAGAGTAAATATTATCAACAGGTGGAGTACTATCGTTTGCTTTGACGGTTGTAAACCCTGATCCGTCAGTAAGAGGTAAAGGATTACTGTCGCTAGGGTTGACAGACATTAGGGGATTTGTACAATCACCTGTTGCATAAATAGTGAATTCCTTAGCACTGACTGGAGTTCCATTTTTATCAACTTTGGTTATATTTATGTCCACTGTCGCAGCCAAAACAGTTCCGCTAGCCGCCAGAGATATACCAGCAGCTAGCGCAGTAGCAAATGGATACCTTTTTTTCAGTGTAGCATTTTTTAATTTCATTTTAATTTCTCCTAAATTGTTCAAACGATGTAAAATTATTAAACTTAAGTTGTTTAATTAGTAGCCCATAAATATTTATAAATCATTCAATCTAATCGCGCCATGCTGAGCGAAGGGCATGAGTCAAAGTCCTACCTGATTACCCATAACCCTCAGCCATATCCAAGAACGCTCGTCATTCCTGCATGCTTTTAGCAGGAATCTATAGGCCTAAGCAATAGATTCCCGATAAAAGACTTCGGCAATGACGCTGCTGGTTTTTTATAAGGTACTGATATTAATTATTTTTTTCATAATGGCTGAGTCTTGTACGTAATCAGGAAGTCCTATTTAACATAAAAACCCTTATCTTTCCCTGGATGGTTTCCGATGTAATCTTTGTTCATCTGATTCGTTACGTTTCCCGCGGTACAACCCGACCCTTCTAAGACTTCTGTACAAACAAATGCCAAAGGATCACCTCATGTAGCAACAAGAGAAATGCGGGGAGTCGCTATTTTTGCGAAAGCTTGTTCGTGGGCTTCCTGCCCTAACAAGCAGCAAAAAACTACGCGACCACTATTGCCTTCGGCTGCCTCGATTCGTCCTGCGTACGTGCCGCTACGTCAC
>Ga0208648_1001020_pt1 | contig 24876 bp, 22 predicted proteins | sample AntAceMetag02UKL_FD_184772 | JGI IMG/M metagenome (GOLD analysis project Ga0208648, IMG submission 184772) | Saline lake microbial communities from Ace Lake, Antarctica - Antarctic Ace Lake Metagenome 02UKL (SPAdes) (version 2) | ecosystem: Environmental > Aquatic > Non-marine Saline and...
CCGCTGGAAACCCGGGAGCGATTCCGGAAACGGAAGGTCCTCTCGGTCGAGAACGTCCACAGTCACCTCCTATCCGTTTGAAGCCAAGCTAGATGTAGTGGGTGTGGGCGTCAAGCGGATAGGCACGATATGAACATTGCGCGTCTGACCATCAATCTGATGCTGCATATAAGTATCCATGCAATTATACAGTCATATCGCAATCCATGGGTATCATTACACATAGCAAGCATGCCGTTGCATTGTGCGGGCAACATTACCCGCAAGGTATGCCAAATAGATGGGAAGTGGTGCCACTGGCACGGGCCGTACCACGGCTGCCGCCGCGGCCTGAAGCGCGTAAACGACTGGAATTATCGAAAGATGCCTTTGTCATTTGTTGCTTTGGCATGATTACGCCAACAAAGCTCAATGACCGTTTGTTCAAGGCGTGGCAGGTTCTAACCGAAACTGTCGCAGCGAATATACAACTGGTCTTCGTCGGAGCCAACAATGAAAGCGAATTCGGCAACAAACTGGCGGAACAGGTGAAGTCCCAAATCTCCGGGCATGTTAAAATCACGGGTTGGGTGGATCAGGAAACCTATAGAGCTTACCTTGCTGCTGCAGATATGGCTGTCCAGTTACGGCAGCGATCGCGAGGAGAGACATCAGCCGCAGTTTTGGATTGCCTTGCCGCGGGCCTACCAACTATTGTCAATGCCAATGGTTCAATGGCGGAGCTTCCTGATGATGCTGTCTGGAAACTCGAAGATGAATTCACCGAGGATGACTTGCTGCGTGCAATGCGCACCTTGTTTGAGGAACAAGAAAAACGAGATGCACTATCAGAATCTGGAAAAGCCCATCTGATCAATGATCATTCGCCGCGCGCTGCTGCTGACGAATACTTTCGCATCATTGAGAGTATGTACCTTGACAAATCCAATATGCAATTTGCCTTGAACAGGGCAATTTCGCACATTGACGGCGAGATTGGCCCAGAGGCGCTCATTGCATTCGCGCGCGCCACATCAAGGAACTTCAGACCGAACGGGTGGCAACGACAGATATTGATCGACGTCACCGGCACGTTGTCATCCTCCCTTGCTTCGACGCTCTCCAGCACCATTCGCACCGGGCATTCGGCAGGTCGAATCGAACCCGTGTATTTCGACCAAACAGGCAAATTGCGGTATGCGCGCCGCCACACGCTTGATGAACTGGGCATAACGGCCATAAGCCTGCCGGACGATATCGTCGATTACTATGAGGGAGACGTCTTCTTCCATACACCGGTGTCAGCCTCCGGGCCGCTCCCATCGATCCCGTTTCAGATGAAATATGCCGGCGTTTCAATTGCCCCTTTGGACGAGGCACTTGATTATCTATCCAATCCGCAACCGTGAAGTGGTGTCGGCATGCATTACCGGCGTGCTTCCACCGCAGCTGTGCTGCTCTGGGCCCGGTCCGGCCAGAATCGAGACAGGCATCCACAAAAATGGGCGCGCTCTCGCGCGCCCATCCAGATTTCGGTCCGGATCCTAGCGGTAAGGATAGCCGGCTTTTTCCATGACGCCTGCGTAATCCTTGAACGCCTGGACAACACGTCCGGAACGCGGGCTTGAGGCAGCGACGCTGTCCCAGAAGGCTTCTGCGTCGCCAACAACCTGCGCCCATTCTTCCGGCGGCAGAGATGTCAGTTCCATTTTTTCACCCGAGACACGCAGGGCGGCTTCGCCACCCCAGTACCAGACGTTGCGATAATAATGGGACTGATCGATTGTCGAGCGGAAAAGCTGTTGCAGATGCGGCGGCACCTTGTCCCAGCTGGCCTGATTGGCGAAGTAGGAACCACACCAGGCACCGGTAACAGAGTTTGTCAGCGCATAGTTGCAGATATCTGCCCAGCCCACTTCATAGGCTTCGGTAAAGCCACACCAGGCCACGCCGTCCAGTTCGCCGGTCTGCAGCGCAACTTCAACGTCGTCCCATGGCACTGTCACCGGGATCAGTCCGTATTGCGACAGGAATTTGCCGGCTGTCGGGACACCGAAGACGCGCTTGCCTTTCATGTCTGCCAATGAGCGGATCGGATCCTTGGTGAAGATGTGCAATGGATCCCATGCACCGGCTGACAGCCATTTGACGTTTTCGACTTCGCCATAGGCCTCTTCCCAGATTTCGTTCAGGCCATAATAGGCAAACAGGGTCGGCATATCGAGACTGAAGCGCGTATTGAACGGGAAGTAGCCACCAAAGACCGATATATCGACTGGTGATGCCATTGTCGCATCATCGGACTGAACGGCATCAATCGTGCCGTTCTGCAGCGCGCGGAAAAGTTCCGATGTCGGTACCAACTGGTCGGCATAATAGAGTTCAATTTCCATCTCGCCATTGGCCGCAGCGTTAAACGCTTCGATCTGTGGCTTGATGACATGCGCGCCCAATGGCGCACCGGAATAGGTCTGCAGACGCCATTTGATGGGCGCGCTCTGGGCAATTGCCGGGGGTGCTGCCAGGACAGAAGCAGCCACGGCAGCACCACCGCCCAGGCCGGCCCTTTGCATGAATTTCCGGCGGCTTTGCAGGATCTTCTCTGAAGGCGATAATGGTTTTTTGTCAATTGTCATTGTTCGTTCTCTCCACTGTTGGAACGTGTTGTGACCGGTTCCGGCCGTTTTTGGTCCGCGCGGCAATCAATACCCGCGAACAGCTTCAGGCAGCCAAAGTGCAAGCTGCGGAAAAATCATGACCAGTGCAATGGTCAGGGCCATCATCAGGACAAAGGGCCATATGGATCGATAGATATCGCCCAGCCCTATCTCCTTGGGTGCCATGGCCCGCATCAGGAACAGATTGTACCCGAAGGGCGGCGTGATATAGGCGATCTGGCAGGTCATCGTGTAAAGCACGCCGAACCAGACCAGATCAAAGCCAAGGATCTTGACCAGCGGTACGTAGAGCGGCGCGACAATGACCAGCATGGCTGTGTCATCCAGAAACATGCCCATCACGATAAAGCTGACCTGCATCATGATGATCACCTGCCAGGGCGTCAGTTCCCACCTTGTGATGAACAGCGATTCAATGGCGCGCACTGCACCCAGTCCGTCAAAGACAGCGCCGAAGGCAAGCGCGGCCAGGATCAGCCACAGGAACATGCTGGAGATCGCCAGCGTCTTGCGTGACGTCTCATGGATCATCGTCCAGTTGAGACGCCGCTTGTAGGCGGCGGCCAGCGTCGCCGCAGTCGCGCCAACAGCCGAGCTTTCGACCAGGCTGGTAATGCCCATCAGGAACAGGCCGGTCATGGAAAAGAAGATCAGGAAGGGAATGATGCCGGCACGCAGCAGCTGCATCTTTTCGGCCATCGGCATGGCCAATTCTTCTTCTGTTGCCACCGGGGCGAGCTTCGGATTGATGCGAACCCGCATCATCACATAGATGACGAACATCGTGGCCATCATCAATCCGGGGACGACCCCGGCGAGCCACAGCTGGCTGACCGGCTGGCGGGCGATCATCCCGTAAAGCACCATGACGACGCTGGGCGGCACAAGAATGCCCAGCGACGATCCGCCCTGTACCACGCCGGTAATCAGCACCTTGTCGTAACCCCGCCGCAACATTTCCGGCAGGGCAATGGTGGCGCCAATGGCCATGCCTGCGACCGACAATCCATTCATCGCGGAAATGATCACCATCAGGATGATCGTGCCGATCGCCAGCCCGCCGCGCATGCGTCCGCACCACACGTGCAGCATGCGATAGAGATCTTCCGCAATGCCCGATTCCGACAGGATATAGCCCATATAAATGAACAGCGGCAGCGTCAGCATCGGGAACCAGTTGAACAGTTTGAATGTCTGGCTGAACGGCATTTCGATGCCGCCCTGGCCGTAGAGCAACAGGGCCGCCCCCGACGCCACAAATCCGATGGCTGCAAAGACCCGCTGTCCGGTCATCAACAGGACCATCATTGATGCAAACATCAACAGGGCGATAAGTTCATAGCTCATTTCAGGATGACCCCGCGCAGCGTCGCAACATGTTTGAAAATCAGCGACACGGTCTGCAAAACCATCAGCGCAAGGCATCCCACCATCAGAACCTTGATCGGAATCATCGAGGGATTCCACATCGAGAACCGGCGTTCGCCCGTCTGGATGGCATATTCGAGACTTGAGATTGAACCGATCAGCATAACGATGAGGTAAAACAACAGACAGCTTATGGTGACAATGTCCATCCGGGCCTTGCCGCGCTCGGACAAGCGATCATAAAAAAGATCCATCCGCACATGGTCATTGTTCTTGAGCGTCATCGCACCGCCCATGAAGTAATAGGCTGCCAGTGTGAACTGCGCGGCCTCGATCCCCCAGTGCATGGGAATTTGCACCACGTTGCGGGTAATGGCGTCCAGCAGCAGGATCCCAACCATGGCAAAGATCAGATACATGGCAACCAGTCCGACATAATTCGACAATCGGTCGACCACCCGGACATAGGTCTTTATGATATTTGGCATTCTTTCAATTTCCTTGCACCCCGGCGGCTCGAAGAGCACTCTATGGCAGCCGGAGTTCTAACGTAATTCCACTTTCGCCCTATTCAGGGCCGCAGTAAATTCAGCGCCCGGCGACTGATCACAGACGATGCTATTGATTTCATCAAGTTGGCATACCCGATAGGCCGCATTTCGGCCTAATTTTTCTACGTTTGCAAGCACGATGGTGTGATTGGCATGCTCAATCATCGCCCGCGCCACCTGTGCTTCATCAAAATCGGAGTCCATGGCGCCCACATCGGCATCAATCGCGGCCACCGCCAGCACGGCGTGATCCACCTGAAACCGGGCGATCTGGTCAATCACCAGCGGCCCCACGGTTTCTGCATTGTCATGACTGAAGGTCCCGCCAAGCAGGTAGACCGTGATGTTTTTTTTGGATTTTCCCAGCACCTGGGCCACGCGGACAGAATTGGTGATGACAGTCAGCCGCTCGATTTCAGCCAGAGCCTGTGCGCAGATCAGCGTCGTCGATCCGGTGTCGAGGAAAATTGTATCGCCGGGTTCGACGATTGCCGCAAGCTTTTTGGCAATGATCCGCTTGGCCTCGGCATTTTCGGCCATCCGCTCATCAAAACTGCCCTCCGCATGCAGCCGCAACCGCCTGGCGCCACCATGAACCTTCTGCAACACACCGGATTCGGCCAATTGCCCCAGGTCACGCCGGATTGTTTCGACCGAGACATCAAATCGCTGCGCCAGAACCTCGACAGAAACTTCTCCCTGTTGGCCGACGGCTTCCAAAATCTGTGATCGACGCTGTTTTGGCTTCAATATGCCCCGAACCCCCTGATGATTACTCTCATCTAACGGGTCCAAACATGACTATGTCAACAAAAATTCAGAAAAAACTTGTTCATTCGGTCATTTTTTGTAAGATTGCTTGACGATACGGTCATTTTTTCTCCTATGCACCGTATCGACAAACAGGCCGCCATTGGCAAGGGGTGGTGTTTCATGCCGTCCGACACGAACAACAAAAGCGCATTGTTTGACGCCGTCATCATTGGTGGCGGAGTCATCGGCTGCGCCATTGCCCGCCGGCTGACGCTGGATGGCCGGCGCATTGCCCTGCTGGAAAAGGCCCCCGAGATTCTGGACGGCGCGTCAAAGGGCAACAGCGCCATCCTGCATACCGGTTTCGATGCTCCCCCCGGTTCGCTCGAGGCGCGCTGCATGGCCGCCGGATATGCCGAATATCTGGAGATTCACAAAAAACTCGGATTGCCTCTGATTCGCTCGGGAGCACTCGTGCTGGCTTGGAGCGATGAGGAAGAAGCGCGTCTGCCCGCTCTCATGGATCAGGCCCGCGAGAACGCCGTGGACAATCTGTCATTGCTCTCGGCTGCCGAAACCAGAAAACTGGAGCCAGGCCTCTCAACTGCAGTTCGGGCCAGCTTCCGCGTGCCCGGAGAATATCTGATCGATCCCTGGTCGGCACCGCATGCCTATCTCCTGCAGGCGATTGCCAATAAGGCTGTCCTGCTGCGCGACTGCGAAGTCACAGGTGGGCATTATGACAATGGTCAATGGCGGCTCGACACCAGCCAGGGTGTCATCCGGGGCAAAATCGTCATCAATGCGGCCGGTCTTTACGCAGATATTGTAGATGACCGTTTGCTGGGAAAACACGATTTCACCATCCACCCGCGCAAGGGTCAGTTCATCGTCTATGACAAGCCGGCTGCAAGTCTTGCCTCCCACATTCTGCTGCCGGTTCCCAGCGCCACCACCAAGGGCATCGTCGTGTGCCGCACCGCTTTCGGTAACCTGCTTGTCGGCCCGACAGCCGAAGAACAGGACGACCGCCAGAATGCCGCTCTTGTCCCCGAAACGCTGGCCGCCCTTCGCCAGCGGGGCGAGGAAATCCTGCCCGGGCTGGCCCATGAAGATGTCACCGCCATCTATGCCGGCTTGCGTCCGGCCAGCGAATTCAAGGATTACCAGATCCACGCCCGCGCCGGTCAGAACTATGTCACCGTCGGCGGCATTCGCTCGACCGGTTTGAGCTCAGCCCTAGGCGTAGCCCGTCATGTTCAGGCCCTGTGCGAGGGTTTTGATCAGGACAAAAATCCCTTGGCCGATCCGATATGGCCGCAGGTCGGCAATCTGGTCGATGATCGCGAAGACAAACGTCCGCGTGACTGGCAATGCCCCGGCAATGACGGCATTATATGTCATTGCGAACTGGTCACGAGGCGCGAAATCGAAGCCGTCCTGTCGGACCCGCTCGCACCGCAAAGCCTGGCAGGCCTGAAGCGACGCACCAGGGTGACGATGGGCCGCTGTCAGGGTTTCTATTGTTCCGCCGCACTGGCCAAGCTGACAAAAGGACGACTGAAACATCCGATGGCGGAAGGCGACAGCGAGGATAAAGCGGGCGCGGATAGGGTGGGAAATGACTGACTTGCCCCTTCATGCCGATGTCGTCATTGTGGGCGCAGGCCCCGCCGGTCTGGCGGCAGCGACGGAACTGCGTGCACGCGGCATTGCCTCGGTCGTGGTCCTCGACCGAGAACCGCAGGCTGGCGGCATACCACGCCATTGCAATCATTTCCCCTATGGCCTGCGCGAGTTTCGACAGCTGCTGCGCGGCCCGGACTATGCGGCCCGTCTGGTTGAGACGGCCAAGGCGGCTGGCGTTCAAATTCACACTGAAGTCACGGTGACCAGGCTGCTGAAAGGTCCTGCGCTGCAACTCACAACACCCGGCGGCCTGCGCGAAATCAGTGCCCGGCATGTGCTGCTGTGCACCGGCGTGCGGGAAACCTCCCGCGCCGCGCGGCTGATCGGTGGCGTCAAGCCCGGTGGTGTCGTCTCTACAGGTGCCCTGCAGGGCATGGTCTATCTGGACGGGTTGCGTCCCTTCCGGTGTCCCGTTGTTCTGGGAACAGAACTGGTGTCTTTCTCGGCGCTGATGACCTGCCGGCATATGGGCATTCGCCCGGTCGCGATGATCGAACCGGCAGGCCGCACCACGGCGCGCTGGCCCACTGGCCTCTTCCCCCGCATTCAGGGCATTCCCCTGATGCTCAATACCGAGCTTCTGGCCATCGAAGGCCGCGACCAGGTCACGGGCATCATGGTGCGCGGCGCGGATGGGCAAACCCACCGCATCGAGACCGATGGGGTTATCGTCAGCGGCCATTTCCGGCCGGAATCCAGCCTGTTGCGCACCAGCCATCTTGATGTCGACCAAGGCTCCGGCGGCGGCGAAATTGATCAGTTCGGCCGCTGTTCGGATCCGGGCTATTTTGCAGCCGGAAATCTTTTGCGCCCGGTCGAAACCGCCGGGTGGAGCTGGAAGGAGGGTCGCGCCGTCGGCCGCGCCATGGCCCAGAGCCTTGCCGGCCAGCTGCCGCCACCTGAACCTGCCGCGGTTGTAAAGCCAAGCGGCGACGCACTGAAACTCATCGTTCCGCAACGGATCGTACCCTCCGACACTGAACCCGCTCTGCCCCGGTTCCAACTGCGGGTAAACCGCGCCGTGAAAGGCCGATTGCTTGTCAGCGCCAAAGGAGCAGTTCTATTCTCCACAGCGATCAATGCCCTGCCGGAACGGCGCATCACCCTGCCCCTGACCATCATCCCGGCAGGCGCCAGCGGTCCCATAGACATCAACGTGAAGGAAGACCCGGCATGAAAACGCTGGCCATTGATCAGGGCACCACCAGCACCCGCGGCATTCTGGTCGATGAGAACGGGCAGGCCGAACTGCTGTTCAGCGCAGGTCACCGGCAGATCTATCCCAAAAGCGGCTGGGTCGAGCACGACGGGGAAGAATTGATCCGCAATCTGCGCGCCTGTCTGGATGCAGCGAGCGAGGTGAAAGACCTGGGCGCAGTCGGCATTGCCAATCAGGGCGAAAGCTGCCTTGCCTGGAATGCAGCGACCGGCGAACCGCTGGGGCCGGTAATCGTCTGGCAAGACGACCGAACCAATGAATGGATCGAGGCCCTGCGCCACGATGGCGCCGCCCCATTGGTGCAGGAACGCGCCGGCCTGCCGCTCGACGCCTATTTCTCCGCCAGCAAGCTTGGCTGGATCCTGCGTGAGATCCCCGAAGCTGGCGCGCTTGCAGCAAGGGGACAATTGCGGCTTGGCACCACCGATGCTTTTTTTCGTGACCGCTTGACAGGACGTTTTGAAACCGATGTCGCCACCGCTTCGCGCACATCGCTGATGAACCTTGCGACCGGCCAATGGGACGCGGATCTGTGTCGCCTGTTCGGCGTTCCGCTTGAGGCTTTGCCGCCCATCACGCCCAATACAGGTAAACTCGGCACCCTGCGATGCGGCACGCGCGCTGTTCCTTTGACCGCCAGCATCGTTGACCAGCAGGCCTCGCTCTACGGCAACGGCTGCCGACAGGCAGGCGACGCCAAAATGACCTTCGGCACCGGCGCCTTTGCCCTGACGCTGACCGGACCGCATCTGGACCAAGGCGGCGGCGGCGCACTCCCGACTGTCGCATGGCAAAAGGCCGGACATCCGACGATCTATGCTTTGGACGGCGGCATTTATGCCGCCTCTTCCGCCATCAACTGGGCACAGAATCTCGGCCTGTGCAGCGATCTCTCGCAAATCAGCGCCTTTGACAATGCTCCGGCAATTTCACGTGGCCTTGCTTTTGTCCCTGCCCTGGCGGGGCTCGCCTGTCCCCATTGGGATCGCACAGCGCGCGGCGCATGGATGGGCCTGTCACTGGACACGGCACCCAGCGACATGATGCAGGCCATTCTGGAAGGCATTGCCTTTCGCATGGCCGAAGTCGTCGAGGCCATGGAAGCCAGACAGCCCCTCAATGGTCCGATTCCCATTGACGGCGGCATGAGCGCCAACGGCTATTTCTGTCAGTTTCTGGCCAACACCCTCAATCGCGAACTGATTATCTCCGAACAACCGGAACTCACGGCCATCGGCACGGCTGCACTGGCGGCCGAGGCTGCAGGCCGACCTTTCGCGCTGCAGCGCAAGGGAAAGCACATTGTTCCTGATGAGCACAGCGCGGACTTCAGGCAGATATTTGAAGTTGCGCGTTCTGCGGTTCAGAGCTTCGGCGCAACAAGACCAGCCGGATCGCCATGATCGGCCAGCACCATCTGATTTGCAAATAGACCCTCGGGTTCGTTTGGAAGGGTGTTGCCCCTGAACTCCCTATGGAACCGAACGGGGCGTTTGACCGTTGTTGTGGTGCAACGACACAGCAATGGCATGATCGGCAGGGGAATGAACTGATGGCGGAAATATTGGACACTGCACTGTTTGGAAACTGGGAAAGCGTCCTGCGCATTGTTGTTTCAGCGCTGGTCATGTACCCCATCATCATCTTGTCCATCAGGCTCTCGGGCAAACGATCCACCTCGCAGATGAATGGCTTCGACTGGATTGTGACCGTGGCCCTGGGCTCGATCACAGGCTCGGCGATCCTGCTCAAAAATGTGCCGATCGTCGATGCGCTGACGGCCTCCTCTGTTCTCCTGCTGATGCAATGGTCCCTGACGAAGGGAACACGTCATTCACAGACCATCGCCGATATTGTCAAATCCGAACCCCGCATGCTGTTTAGCGAGGGCGAATTTCTGGACCGGGCTTTATCAGACGAACGGGTTCACAAATCAGAGATCATCGCTGCCATACGCACGGCTGGATACGCCTCACTATCCCAGATCAAGTGGGTCATACTGGAGACAGATGCGAAACTCAGCATCATTCCCAAAACGCCGAAATCAACCTCCGACGACACGGCCGTGGAGAAGGTGGTTGGCTATTCAGTCAGAAACGCTCGGGAAGCTGCTTGAGAAGCGCTGAGATAGACGCGTATTTCCCATGAGCGTTACCAGTGCAGGACTTTTCCGCCGAAGGGTCAAGTGCGTGTCTACAATGATACCGACGGTCGGACGATGCTTCATGCAGCATCTCTCAATATGCTTGCGGCAATGGTCTCGGCTGCTTTCAGAGCGGCCAGGTCAATGCCTGTGCGAAGCCCCATCGCCTCCAGCAAGGTAACCACCGCGCCCGTTGCCACATTGCCACTGGAGCCCGGTGCATAGGGACAGCCACCCAGCCCGCCAACGGAGGAATCGAAGGTGCGCATTCCCCGCTCAACGCAATGCCGTATCATCTCCAGTGCCGTGCCATGGGTATCGTGAAAATGCCCCGCCAGCAGATCGGGTGACATTTTATCCAGCAGCACATCCAGCAATGCCGCCATTGTATCGCGGTTTGCCGCACCGATCGTATCGCCGAGCGAAACTTCGTAACAGCCCATTTGAAGCAGCCTTGCGGCGACATCGCGAACCTGACCCGGAGCAACAGCGCCTTCAAAGGGACAGGCTATGACGGCAGACAGATAGCCCCGCACGGGCAGACCCGCGATTCGGGCCTGTTCCAGCACCGGTTCAAATCTTTTCAGGCTCTCGTCAATCGAGCAGTTGAGATTGGCGCGGCTGAAAGCCTCGGAGGCAGAGGCAAAAATGGCAATTTCGTCTGCCCCGGCTTTCAGCGCAAGCTCAAACCCTCTCAGATTGGGCGTCAAAACCGTATAACGTACATCGGGTTTGCGCATTATGCCCTGCATGACCTGCGCGGCATCCTTGAGCTGCGGCACCCATTTAGGGCTGACAAAACTGGTCGTCTCTATTTTTGTGAAGCCCGACTCAGCCAGAGCATTGACCAGCCGGATTTTCTCCTGCGTCGGAACCTCGAGCGACAGGCTCTGCAAACCGTCGCGGGGTCCCACTTCAAAAATCATTGCGGCGTCATCTGTCTGTCGGTTCATGGCAGTCCTTCACCTTGCAGCCGATCGTCAGAACGGGGATCCGGCCAGGACTACTTGCTCAGCAGTTCGGCAGCCCTGTCGACGGTCACGTCGCCTGCCTCCGCAATCTGTTTGGCAATACGATCCACATCGGCACCGGTTGCTCCGGCCAGAATGGCTATATTGCGCGCGTGCAGCGCCATATGTCCCTTTTGAATGCCTTCGGTGGAAAGCGCCCGCAACGCGGCCATATTCTGTGCCAGACCAACCGCAATGGTCACTTCCGCCAACTCACTGGCAGAGGTCACATTCATCATGCGCAGTGCCGCCCGCGCGGCTGGATGGGTTTTTGTGGCGCCGCCCACGAGGCCCAGAGCCATGGGCATCTCTATGGTTCCGACCAGCGAGCCCGTCGCATTGATTTCCCAACGGGACAAGGAGGTGTATCGCCCGTCGCGCGCCGCATAGGCGTGTGCGCCAGCCTCGATCGCGCGCCAGTCATTGCCGGTGGCAACCACCACCGGGTCAATGCCGTTCATGATACCCTTGTTGTGTGTCGCTGCCCGATAGGGGTCGACAATGGCCAGTGCACAGGCCTGCACGATGCCTTCCGCAACGCGCGCACCGTCCAGATCCTTCGTGCTCAGCGCATCCGTGGTGATTTCGACACGCGCCCGCGCCAGCCGATGGTCGGCCAGATTGGACAGAATGCGAAGTCGCACCTGGCCGCCGCTGATTTCCTCGACACGCGGCGCCAGCATTTCAGCCATGGAGTTGACCACATTGGCCCCCATGGCATCGCGCACATCGACGAGCAGATGCAGGACGACGAGGGCCCCAATGGGGGTATCTTCAAAGATATGCACCTCGATATCCTTGCAACCGCCGCCCAGTCCGATGAGCATCTTGTCGCGAGAATTGGCACGTTCCATCAATTCGTCACGTGCCGAAAGCAGGCGCTGTCTGGCACCATAGGGATCCGTGATATTCAGGATCTGGATCTGGGCCCGCATGATCGGCAAGGTCGACGATGTGGTGAAACCACCACAGTCGCGCGCAATCTTCGCCATATAGGAAGCCGCAGCAACCACCGAGGGTTCTTCCACCGCCATGGGAATGAGGTAGTCGGTCCCGTTGATCACAAAATTTCCGGCAACGCCCAGCGGCAATTCGAATTTGCCAATGACATTCTCGATCATGCCATTGGCAAGTGATACCGACAGCGCGTCCTCACCGGCAAGAGCCCGCTCATCTTGCGCATCCAGCCCCGCTGCCTTGCACACAACGGCGCGCCTTTCGGCGGGTTCGAGTCCGCGAAGATTGGCTATGCGTGAATTGATTTTCTTGACGGATGACCCGTTTCCGACCATGTGCGACCTCCCGATCCTGCTGCCGAAGTTTTGCAAAATTCACGACCGCGATAAAGGAACAGTTGCGAGATTATTACTGTTACTGTACCCATCAAAATAGGGGTACATTTCAACAGGCTGACCTGATCAATGATGAACAAGACTGAAAAAATCGTCCAGGCGATTGCAGCGGATATTGGTGAAGGCATCCTCATGCCTGGCCAGCGCATCGCCTCTGTCCGTCAGGCATCTGAGGTCTATGACGTTTCAAAGAACACCATCATCGAGGCCTATGAGCGTCTTGCTGCCAAGGGTCTGATTTCCGCCAAACGCGGATCTGGATATTATGTTTGCGAACGTCGGCTCTCGATCCGGGAGACCAGCATGCCGCCGCCGCGGCATGTATTGGAAGCCGTTGACAGGATTTCACTGCTGCAATCGCAGTTGAACCAGGATTTTGCCGTCCGCGTCGGCGACGGTCGCCCACCGGCCTCATGGATGGAAGGCGCAATCCCCAGCCGGCTGATCAAGCAGTTTTTTCAACCCGATGGCAGCGATCGCAGCGGATATGGCAGCTTTCAGGGCCACACCGAGTTGCGCGAACTGATTGCCGCACGCAACAGGTTGCACAACATCAATGCCAGCGCCAATCAGATTGTCACAACATTCGGCGCCAATCACGGCCTTGATCTGATTATCCGCCGCTATCTGGTTCCCGGTGACACTGTTCTGGTTGACGATCCGGGCTATTATCCGCTGTTTGCCAAACTGGAACTGGCACAGGTCCGCTTTGTGGGCGTGCGCCGAACAGCCGTTGGACCGGATCTTGATGATCTGCAGAAAAAGGCCGAGCAGGAAAACCCTGCATTCTTTTTTACCCAGTCCACCGGCCAGAATCCAACCGGCTCGTCCATCGACCTGCCAACAGCGCACGGCGTACTGCAGATCGCCAACAAGATTGGCATGATCGTTGTCGATGATGATCCATTTGTCGACCTGCCAAATGGCGCCGGAATACGCCTTGCTTCACTTGACCAATTCCAGTCGATGATCTTCGTTGGTTCCTTTTCCAAGGTGATATCCGCCAGTTTTCGCTCCGGCTATATCATTGCACCGGCCAATATCGCCGCTGAAATTGCCGAATCGAAATTGATCACCTCGATCAACAGTTCGCGGTTTTCGGAAATGATGATCGCCGAGATGATCAAGAGCCGACGCTACCACAAACACCTGCAGAAACTCGACCGACGCCTGGGCGAAGCACAGGTAGCCTATATGAGCCGGATCGACCAGTTGGGACTGGAACTCTTCACCCGTGACACCCACGGCTACTATTCCTATATCATATTGCCACCGGGGGTCTCGGATCTGGAATTTGCCAGGGACGCGGCCCGTGCGGGCATTTTTATTGCACCCAGCACGCCCTTTGCGGTGCAAAAGGATCCGCATGTCGCAGCCATCAGGATCAATATCACCCGTGCTGACGACACACGGTTCTTCAATTTCCTGCGCAATTATTTCAAGAACATTCGATCATGAAGCGCACTAATGAACAGCAGCATACATGATGCTTTCTTCATCGGCGGTTTCAATAGGCAGCTCTTCGACAATACGCCCCTGTCTTGCCACCAGTATGCGGTCACTGAGCGCCATGATTTCCGGAAGATAGGAAGAAATGACAATCACCGTGGCACCCGCGTCAGCGAGTTTTTCAATGGTTGCATGTATTTCTGAAATGGCGCCAACATCCACACCGCGCGTAGGTTCGTCGAAGATGATGATATCAGGGCTTTGCACCAGCGATTTGGCGATCACCACCTTTTGCTGATTGCCGCCCGAGAGTTCCACCATGCGCGCCTCGGCGCCGATTGCCTTGACCTGAAGCGCCTTTATCCACTCATCTGCCAGTTGCTTGACCTGCGCGCGATGGATGACCGTCAGCGGACCGCCATATTTGGCCAGATGACCATTGAAGATATTCTGTCCGATGCCCATCGTGTCAAACATACCGTCCAGCTTGCGGTCTTCCGTGACGTAGGCAATGCCGTATTGCATAGCGGCTGCCGGCACCTTGAAACGTACCGGCTTGCCGTTGATCAATACCCGGCCACCATTGCGAAAATCGCGCTTCAATATGCCTGCTGCGATCTTCATCATTTCGCTTCGTCCGGCGCCCACCAGTCCGAACAGGCCGGTTATCTGGCCAGAATAGGCCGTCATGGTTGCTCCGCGCACAATTTTGTCCATGGACAGATTCTGCAGGCTCAATGTGGGCTCTCCCAGCTTTCGCGCCTTGCGCTGAACACGGCCGGGGTGAATTTCATCTTGCAGGTCCCGGCCCACCATATCGCGCACGATGCTGCTGCGTGAGAATTCAGAGACATGGCCATTGCGCACCCATCTTCCATCGCGCAGCACGGTGATCCTGTCGGCTATGGAAAGGGCTTCCTCCAATGCATGGGTGATGAACACGATGGCGTGGCCCTGCGCTTTCAAATTCCTGACAAGGGTAAAAAAGTGGTATTTTTCCTCCGGTGTCAGCGTTGCTGTCGGCTCGTCGAATATCAGGACATGTGCATTGTGATGGACAGCCCTGGCGATCTCCACCATCTGTTTTTTTGCAGCCCCAAGCGTAGAAACAAGCGCTGTCGGCTCCACGGGAAAACTCAGCCGTTGCAAATGCTGCTGGGCCCTGATGTTGACCCCGCGCAGGCGATTGAAGAAATTTTCCTCTCCCAGAAAAATATTCTGCGCAACACTCATGGAGGGCACAAGGTTGGTCTCCTGAAAAACCATGGCAATGCCCTTGCCAAGCGCATCCGCCGGCGATGCAAGCTGCGTGACCTGCCCCTTCAGGATGAGCTCGCCGGAGGTCAGTGGAAACAGCCCGGCAAGAATTTTCATCAAGGTCGATTTGCCCGCGCCATTCTCGCCCAGCAGGGCATGCACTTCGCCTGGCAGCAGATCAAAATCCACCTGGTCAATGGCAATATTGCCACCGAAACTTTTTGTCGCCTTGCGAAATTCAACAACCTTCTCACTGCTCATCGCTAGCACCCGCCCTCATCATCAACAGGGAGCCACTGCCCTTTGAGGCTGCAACGATATGCTCGCCGAAACGCAATGCGGCACTGATGCCATGCATCTGTCCATCAGCCCGGCTGTGCCAGCTTTCAAGCGGTGCGAAATCGCCATCACACGAGATCACCAGACCGTAGGAGGACGACGGCGCCCAGGGTTTCATGACCCCCATCTGGCGCACTTCCCCTTGCAACAGCGGATAATTGGCCGACCGCGGCCTCCCATAGGTCGGGCCAACCCATTCATCTTCTTCAAGTTTTGCCAGCATGTCCTGCAGGAAACCCGGTTCACGCAGAATGAATTCATAGATTTGCCGTCGTGGTGCAAAAAGCGACACCAGATAATGCCCTTCACCGTCAACGCTCAATCGGCCGGGATAGGCCGGCAGATCTGCCAGAAGCGTGCGTTTCAACGCGCCCTGTGGTGACAATGCCACCACCCGATGCGCCCAGGCCTCTGCAACAATGATGTCGCCATTGCCGTCAAGCACAAGCCCGGCTGGATACTGCAGGTCGCCGGCCACACTGCGAACCTTGGCCTGCGCAGGCTGCACGAACAGGATTTCACCATGTGAATGGTGCTCGAACAAATCCCGACGCCAGGCGGAAATGGGGTTCGCGTTGGAACCGATTGCACAATAGAGCCCATCATCGGCATCAAAATGCAAAGCCGTCACACAGGCACTGTGTTTTTCCGACAGAGCAATTTGTTGCCACTGGTCGTCGGCGGACCGCAGCCGCAGCCCCTCACCGAAAAGCGCAATGGCAAGCAATCCCGAGGCCGCAACGGCCAGGGCGGTAATCGGACGGTCAAATGCCTTGATCAGCGTGACTTCGCCATCTTCGGCGCGCAGGGACAGCAGCCTGTTTTCCGATGTGAAGACCAGTTCGCCATTCAACACGGCCAGATCGTCAATATGCGCACCAGTCCAGATGATGGACGCGCGATCCAGATGATCATTGGGCCGCAAAGGCCCGTCCATGGTCGGAACATAGAGGCCATGATCCGATTGGTTGGCCTGCCTGCGCCCAAACAGTCGCATCATGATGACGGCCCCCAATAGGCGGTATTGGCATCCCAATTTTCATCGGCTTCCGCCAGGCGGATCCGGCCAATGCGATTGTTGGTCACACCGCCAAGGTAAAGCCATCCTCTGTGTTCCCGCATTGATGTCACAGAGGGCAATTGTTCTCCGGCGGCTTCCCACAGGCTTTGGGTGACCTTGCCATCCCCATTGACCTTGATCACGCAGCCCTTGTTGATATTCGGAAACAGCCATTGATCCGCCGGAATGCGAACGGCCATGCGCCGACGAAAGGATGGATGTTGCATCGTCAGATCAAACGCCGGTGTGCGCATGCCCAAAAGCGCTATCCAATAGCCACCGTCTGATGCGCGATTGATATTGTCCGGATAGCCGGGAAGATTATCGAGAAAAATCTCGCGGCGGCCTTTGCGCGGACCGGCAAACCAGTATCGGTTTATGCGACACGCCCAGGTTTCAGCAAACAGCAGAGAATTTCCATCGGGACAGATGGTGACGCCATTGGGGAAGATCAGGTTCTTCAGCACGGTGCGGGTTTTGCCGCTTTTCGGGTCATATTCCAGCAGGCGGCCATTGCCACGGCCTTCGAGCGCATCAACGGCCCATTCCGTCATTTCATAGCGTTTGGTGGCCTCGGTGAAAAAGATGCGGCCATCGGGCGCAATATCCAGATCATCCGGCAGGCGGAGCCGGGAATCGTCAATGATCGAGGTCAGGCTTCTGTCTGTTTCATCGGTCACCTTGCTGACCACACCATCGGTTGAAACCCGGTAGACGCCCATGCCGCCCACGCAAGTCAGCAGATTTCCGGAGCCATCAAAGGCCAGACCGAGCGGATGGCCACCGATTTGCGCAAAGACCTCGTGCCGGACAAAGTCCGGTGCGAAAAACCGCACAATCTCGCCGTGCCGCGTGCCGGTATAAAGATTGCCCTGACGATCCAGAATCACGTCTTCAGGCCCTTCGACCGTACCCTGACCAATGATCTCGGCATTGCCCAAAAGGTCGTTGACGGCAAAGACCGAGCCATCCGTAATGGCCGGCGCCTTGTCAAGCGCCATATAAGTGGGAGAAACATAGACCTTGCCCAGAATTTTCTGGCGGTTCTTCACCCATTTTGCGTCAAAAATAACCGCTACGATGAGAACCAGTCCCAGCACCAGCTGATTGACATTTCCGGGGACTGAAAATCGGATGAGCGCATTGGTCAAAATGAGAACAAGGGCTGCTCCAATCAAGGCGTTGCCGACCGATCCGCGGCCGCCGCCAAGGGAGACACCGGCCAGCACGACGGCTGTCAGAACCTGCACTTCCAGCCCGATCCCGGTATCCGATCCCGTGCTGCCCAGTCTGGCTGAAAACAGGAAGGCCGCCGTTGCAGTCAAAAGCCCCGAACAGATATAGGCAATCGCAACCGTGCGTTTGACATGGATACCGGAATTATGCGCCGATTTCCGCGATCCGCCAACCGCCCTTATGTGCCAGCCGATACGCAACCGCGTCAGCATGACATGCGCAAAAAGGGCGATGACGGCAAAGATCAGGAAGGATACCGGCAGGTTCATGTATTCGCCGAAGCCGATGAAATCCCAAAGCGCGCTTTCGGCAAATCCGCCGACAATGCCGCTGGCCAGTCTGGGAAAGGCGATGTCATAGATAGACCTGAAAATGACCAGCGTCACCAATGTGGTGATAAAGGCCCGCAGCCCGATATAGCCGATCAGGATCCCATTGAGGGCACCGCACAGAAAGCCGGCCAGCAATGTTGCACCAAAGGCCAGATAGATGGAGACGCCAAGCACATTCATCATGGTCAGCGCGACCAGAACACACAGGGCAAACATCGAACCGATGGAAAGATCTATGCCCCCGGACAAAAGGACGATTGTCAGGGCAATGGCCAGGAGCCCGAATTCAGACAATTGTCGACTTTGATCGGACAGACTTCCGAGGGAAAAGAAACCCGGAATAAGGATCGAGATAATGATGACCATGACCAGCAGAACGGCCGCAGGTATGACGCTGTCAATCCAGCTCTTTGTCAACAGCTCGCCCAGAAAGCGTGCCGAAAAGATCCGGTAACGACGCGGCGTCACCACGGGGATGCTGGTCATGGTCAATGTTCCGGGTCGCCTCTACTTGAGCGCGTCCAATGTCCAGCAATTACGCGGGTTCACATTGGATTTGTCGATCAGGGTGAGCGGATTGAAATAGACCGCCTTGTTGTCGCCAGCCTTGGCGTCCGACTGCAGGAGCCGTGCGATTTCCGCATTCAAAATATCACCCTGCAGAGGCACATTGTAGCTGATATACAGATCGAACATGCCATTGGAGACATTTTCACAACCGACCGCATTGCCGCCGCCGCTGGTCACCAGAAACACCTGATCCTGTTTGCCGGCCTGCTTGATGGCTGAAGCCGTGCCCGTATCCTGGTTGTCCCAGATACCGATGGATCCGCAAAGGTCCGGATGCTGCTGCAAAACGGTGTCCATGATGGAACGCGCCTTTTCGGCATTGTATTCTGTCGCCTGCTGGGAAACGACCTCGATTTCCGGGTGCTTGTCCAGCACACGATAGATGCCGTCGAGCTGGAACACATCCGATGCGGCTGTCGGCACGCCCGTGTCGATGGCAACCTTGTTGGAGGGTCCCTTGCCTTCACTGCATTGTGCAACAACCGCATTGGCGGCCTGCTCGCCGATCTCCGTCCAGTCCGCACCGACATAGCTGTCTGTTGTCGTGTTGGATTCCAGATTGATCTGCAGGATCTTCACACCCTTGGCCTGAGCCTGCTTCAGCAAACGCGCATAGGATTGGATATCCGGATTGTGGACGACGATGAGATCCGGTGCTTCGCCGATGAGCGATTGCAGGGCTCTGGTGCCGGCATCGGTGCTCCAGGCAGGATCGCGAATTTCAAAACTGTATCCCAGGCGGTCTGCCTGTTTGCGCATCTGTGCCGCCCATCCCTCGGTCAGGTCGAAACCCATCGAGAGCGGCAGAAATGCAACGGTCTTGCCGGACAGATCGCTATGAAATTTGGTGCTGCGTGGATTTTCCAGCCCCTTGGTGCCCTGTGCCATGGCCATCGGCACACAGACCTGTAGGGCCAAACCCATTGCCAATACGTATTTCAGTGTCGATTTCATCGATTTCACTCCCTTGGTTATCATTTATAAATCGCCTTGCTGCGAAGTCTGTTCATCTCTCGGATTTAAAATTGCATCGATTACAATTGCCGAGAGAAGAACGACGCCCTTCACCAGATTTTGCGTGGTGAAGTTGACGTTCAAAATTGTCATGCCATTGAGCAGAATGCCGACAAGGGCAGCGCCAAGCAGCACATTGCGCACCCGTCCATGACCGCCATTGAGGCCGATGCCGCCCAGAACGACGATCAGAAGAATGTCGTAGATCATCGTGGAATTGTACAAGCGCGCATTGATCGAATTGGTCGATGCGGCAATCAGCAGCCCGGCGACAAAGGCGATCAGCGAACTGGCTGTATAAAGGCCAACGGTCAGAGGCCTGATGGCAAAGCCCGAATTGCGCGCTGCCGCCGGATTGTTGCCCATGGCGTATAGCGCCCATCCAAGCCGCGTGCGCGTCAGGAACAGATGAACCAGAATGCAAAAACCGGCAAAGACAACAATGATGACGGGAATGCCGAAAATCTGGCTATTGCCAATCGCTGTGAAAAAGCTGCTATCGGGCGGCACATTCTGCATTTCCAGCTTGAACAGCCAGGTTCTGCCGGCGCCATAGACGACCGACCCGGCAGCCAGAGTTGCAAAAATCGGTGGAATTTCGCCATAGGCGATCACCGCCCCGATCAGCGCCCCGACGAGAGCCGCCAACAGGCCGCCAAGCAGCAAAGTCGCCCCCAGCGGCACCCCGTTTCGTTGCAGCACAAGCACCCAGCTGACAGAAACCACCATTGTCGCGATGACCGAGATATCAACACCTCTGGAAATCACCACCATGGCCATGGCCAGAGACAAAAGGCCCAGAATGGACATGCTGCGCACCAGGGAGATGAGGTTTCCGGCAGTCAGAAAGGATGGCAGAAAGATAGCAAACAGCACAAGCGTCCCGGCAGTAAGAGCCAGAACAACGCCTTCCTGCGTTTTCAACATCTTGCCCAATGACCAATTCAAAATCTGGCTGCCTCCTCCACAATCATCCCTCCCAGGATGTCCCTGGCCTTTATCCAAGCTTAAAACGGGGTCGCACCTCAAGGTACACTTTGTGTTTTGTATTTATAATTGTACCCATAGTATTTCAGTCACAATTCCGATTTCACCTGGGGCAGTCCGAAGGCATTTTTGAGGATGTCAGGTCGCATGGAATCGATATGGACCTGCTCCCATAACGCTTTTTGCAGGGTTTCATAAGCCACTATTTCGTTGATTGGGCTGCTTTGATTGTGTCGCCTTGCCGCATGCCGGACGATGCAAAGTGTGGACATACATTCGAAATTTTATATATGATCATGGTTGCTTCTATGCGAAAATCCGAAAACCCTGCAAAGCCCGCAAATGCGCACGGGCAAAGACCCTGGATACTGCCATGCTGGAAACGCTCATTGACAAAATCGGCGACGGACCGGTCCTGCTGCTGGCCGGATTGCTTGTCGGCATTTTATTTGGCGCAGCGGCGCAACATTCCCGGTTTTGCCTCCGCGCAGCAACAGCCGAAGTGGGCGATGGCATTGCAGGTCCGCGTTTTGCAGTCTGGCTGATCACCTTTTCGACGGCAGTGGTCGCAACGCAGGCTGCCATTGCCCTGGAATGGCTCGACGTTTCCAATGCACGACAACTGGCAGCGACGGGCAGCCTGTCCGGCGCGATTATCGGCGGCCTATTGTTTGGCGTCGGCATGATGCTGGCGCGCGGCTGTGCCAGCCGCCTGCTGATCCTGTCAGCAACAGGCAATCTGCGCGCGCTCATCACCGGACTGATCCTGACACTCGTCGCACAGGCAAGCCTGCGCGGCATCCTGGCGCCTGCTCGCGAGATGCTCAGCGCCCTGTGGACGGTGGAAGGTGGCCCCATGCGCAATCTGCTCAACTGGATAAACCTGGACGCCTCCCTTGCGCTGTTCCTGTCACTGGCGCTGCTCATTGCCTCCCTTGCCCTTGCGGTCAAACGCGGCAATCCGGCATCCAGATCGGCAGCGGCAATGCTTGTCGGGCTTGCCGTCACCCTTGGCTGGATCGCCACCTATCAGATCGCGCAGATCTCGTTCGAACCCATCGCGGTTTCCAGCGTAACCTTCACCGGCCCGGCAACAGATACATTGATGGGCCTTGTCAACAGCCGGGAACTGGCTCTGGATTTCGGCATCGGCCTGGTCCCCGGCGTCTTTATCGGCGCCGCCGCGATGGCGTTGGTCTCAGGTGAGTTTCAGATACAGCGTTTTGGCAGCGATGTTCCGATGGAACGCTACCTGGTGGGCGCCGTCCTGATGGGTTTCGGCGCCATGCTGGCCGGCGGTTGTGCCGTCGGCGCCGGCATCTCCGGCGGCGCCATTTTTGCCCTCACCGCCTGGACCGCCGTCTTCTTCATGTGGGTCGGCGCCGTCGCGACGCATCTGGTCCTTGAGGGGCGGTTGCGCGTAGCGGTTGAGGCTTAAAGTGAATTGGCTATTCTAGCTGGAAATATCCGGCGGTACTGAATTGTGTCGATCGCAAACGTCACCACCGCTGATGATAGTTACCTTCTATGCCCCGTGGAATTGGCTCCGAATATTACGTTGGAACAAAGGGATTTTTCGACTTTCTCCTTCATATATGCTCCTACATCTCGAGCCAACCCTGCGATCATCTCGAGCTTTCCTCGTAGCTGAGGAATCTTGAAGCACCCATGCGTGAAGATTGTTTTTGTTTACAAATTACACGGAATGGGTGTATATTGGCTTACATATTTTGGAGAAAGCAAATGAAGATGAATACATTTTTCATGCTTATTTTTGTTTTAATTCAATCGCTTGCTATAAATCTTGCGCACGCTGCGGAATACGAAAAGTGCGAAGGCAATACTGGCGTACAAGGGAAGCTATTCGCCCTTTATAAGAGCAAAAAACATAAAGGTGGTAAGTGCTGGGCGCATATTAAAAATAACACAAAAATCGACGCCGAGGACCTTTCGGAGCAAGGTGAATCCTATCAGTTTAGCTATGTTTTTCCGGAGCAACATGAAGGCAAGTACGATGCGCTGTTCTCTGTTCTCGTAAAAGAACTAAAAGAAGAAGGAGATGTGTCGGACCCATACATTGAAATATTGCGAGAAAAAATGTTCACGCTGTGCCGTCGTAAAAATGGAACCCCAGTCAAGTCCCAACTATGGGGAGAATTTCAAGCCGAATTTCCAGGCCATAAGTATAACAAATTTCACAATTCGGGAAGCGTGACACGTGGGCGGCTCGCCGAATTTCATGTCGCTTTTCTAAACGCTGAAAGGCAATGTGACCGGACTGACGACGAAGAAAGTGGCCGTAGAAAAACATTCTATATTGAAGACGTCAAATTTCCTGATGTTCCTGAAATTCGTATCGTTGCAAATCTGCTTCGATTATTGCAGAGAGATACGGCTCTAGCCTTTAGAAAAGATGCCAAATACAAGAAATATAGGGTGCGCTTGAAAAAAGCGGGCGTTTCAACTACGGGCATGTTGAGTACCAATTTTTTTATTAGCGCAACAGAAAAATCAGACGTCAGAATTCAAGATTTGTCGCAACGCAAATTTGGGCAGCGTCTTTTATTGCGACCACTTGAGTTTGAAATACGTTGACGGTTGCCATTTTTTCTCGATAGAGGTCTATCATAGTGAGTATCACGAACACGTTTCTTCTAATTGAATTAGCGAGAAAGCTAAAAATTGGTCCTTTGAGTATGGATGACATTCAGAACCATACCGCAAAGAACTTGGCTGCATTTACGGTTTTGACAGTCTTGATAGGATTGAGTGTCAGTGTGTTTAGCGGTGGGATCAACATCTCAATACTTGGTGCTGGTTTTGTATCACTTATTTCATCTGTTGTTGTTGGATTTATTGGAGTGTTGGTAAATCTAGCTCTACCAACGCCGAAAGATTCTAGTGGCGCCACATCACAAAAAGACACAAACAAGTTCGTTACTTACGCAATATTGGCATTCTTAGCCACTGTTGCGACGTTTGTGGCAATAGGCTTAGTTTTTTTGTTTGCAATTGATGATATCAACAGCTTGGTAGATTTGTTAACAGTTAATTATCTTTGGTCATACAATAATGCAACGTTATTGACCAGCTTGTTAAGCGCGACAATCGGGACATGCTTTCTTTATACACTTCTCCTCTTGGGAAAGCGTATAGTGATTACTAGATTCCCGCTGACTCTTTATATAGTTTCAACTATCCTAATATGTGGGATTGTGTTCCACGTATCACACTTCATAATTCTTAGTTAACCTACTACGCAATTGACCTTTTGAAAGAGAAACTCGATTTAATACCGGCTTCCTTTTCAATGCTTAAATAACCTGAGCGTAATGGGTTTTTAGAACGCATGAGAATTCAAATCAACACCAACAGAAGTTTGGACAATGTTTCATTCGCCGATTGAAAACTTGTTCTACCCATGCGACCAATTCCAATCCATTTCATCACTACTTCTAATAATTTACCACAACGGACAGAAGGGTAAAGTTTCACTACAGCACCCAACGTTTTTGAAAGTGGTGCTAATTCATGATTCTTAACCACTGGTTGAGCGAGGACAGCAACCTGCTAGTAGGATTCGCAATATGGGTAAGGGTAACAGGGTTCAACACCAACCGGCTGGCTGTCGAAAAGCTCATCCTGGAACAATTCGTTCAAAGGTGGAACGCCGTCGGGCAGGTTGAAGGCATCCTGGCCTGACAGTTCCTCACCGGATTCTTCGTCGTCATTGCCGAACGATGGACCATTGGGCAGGGAGCGCAAATAAAAGTGAAGGACTACCGGCTGACGCCGGTAGCATCATTTGGAGGAATGTAATTCCAGATACTGCGTGATGATGTCGTCGGTGACATTGCCGGAGGTGGTTGAGAAGTATCCCCGGGCCCAGA
>Ga0208648_1001021_pt1 | contig 24876 bp, 20 predicted proteins | sample AntAceMetag02UKL_FD_184772 | JGI IMG/M metagenome (GOLD analysis project Ga0208648, IMG submission 184772) | Saline lake microbial communities from Ace Lake, Antarctica - Antarctic Ace Lake Metagenome 02UKL (SPAdes) (version 2) | ecosystem: Environmental > Aquatic > Non-marine Saline and...
ACTTTCAAGAAAATATGGCAATAATCAACGAACCAAGTTCAAATCAAAAAATAATTGAACAGCATGTATAACTGCTTATAGTCAGCAGTTAAGCGATTTTAAAGAACTTTAAACGGGACACTACTGAAAGAACTTATAGAAAACTAGATCAAACTTTTACACTAAAAATGTCTACTCCTAGAATAGTTAACTGGCATATATGTATATTATCGCTGAAGGAGGCGTGATATGCAGACTTTGCTTCAATTTAACTGGGTCGTTGTGTAATCCCGAAATAGAGATAGTATATTAGATTTATTCCTCTTATACCCGGTAAGTCGTATAGTTGTTGAGAGTGTGCTGTTTCTTTACAAGAGCAACTTAAGACAATGTTTATAACGTCAATTTAGAGGAAATGGATTTTTGCTTTACCTTTACCTTCAAATGAGCGTATCACATTTCGAGTATCAAATATCATTTTTGAATGATCGACTACGAGTTTATAATCAACATTTGAATGTCCGGTTGTAATGATGACCATATCCTGTTTTTTTATGACATCGGAATTCAGATCCATGGAAAGAACTGTCTCCTCATCTATTTGAACCGATGGACAGAAAGGATCATGATAACAGACAATACCTCCGCGATGCTGCAGAAGACGGAATACATCCAGAGCGGGAGATTCCCTGAGATCATCGATACCGGCTTTATAAGCGAGTCCCAATAATAGAATTTTTGAATTTTTTACCGGTTTACCTTCTTCGTTTAGTAATTCTACAACTCTATCCACAACCCAGACAGGCATCCCGGTATTTACCTCTGTGGCGAGGTCGATAAAACGTGTTTTATATTCCAACGCCCGCATTTTCCAAGCGAGGTAGCTTGGATCCACTGGAATGCAATGACCGCCAAGGCCAGGGCCAGGGTAAAAAGGAGTAAATCCAAAAGGTTTTGAACTGGCAGCTTCGATAATCTCCCAAACGTCCACTTTCAATAGGTGACAGATAATAGCCAACTCATTGACTAAACCTATGTTTATTGCGCGAAATGTGTTTTCATAAAGTTTTACCATTTCCGCTGCTGTCGTGCTATTCACGGCAACAGGAGTATCAATAATCTGTTCATAGAATGCCATTGCCACTTCGGTACAAGTTTCAGTAATACCGCCTATCACCTTTGGAGTGTTGCGCGGACCGTAGTCAATATTTCCCGGATCAATCCTCTCCGGGCTGAATGCAATAAAAATATCCTTCCCGATCTCAAAACCGGCTTCCACCACAACAGGCGGGAAAATCTCTTCGGTAGTTCCCGGGTATGTCGTACTTTCCAGAACAATCAGCATGCCAGAATGAAGATGAGGCGTGAGCATATCCAAAACACTGAATACATAGCCCATGTCAGGATCTCCGGTCTTATTCAAAGGAGTCGGAACGGTAATCATAATGACTTGTACATTTTGCATTTCCGAGTAATCGGTTGTAGCACTCAATAGGCCTTTCTGCACCATTTCGCTAGCTTCCTCGCCGGAAACGTCTTGGATATAACTCTCTCCACGGTTGATCATATCCACTCGTTCTTCATTCAATTCAAGCCCGATTACCTTAAATCCCCTGGATGCAGATAAATAAGCCATTGGATAACCGACATATCCCATTCCAATAATCCCCACCTTAGCCTGATGGTTAATAAACATCTCTTTCAATTTTTCTGAATATTCCACAAGTCTTTTACCTCCATCGGAACTGCTTTTATCTCAAAATCGTATCTGACCTATTAGAGCGGTCAGAATACATAACTATAGGTTTGTAAAAACTTAGAATATAAAACCGGAAGATTTTAATAGCAATGACAAAATCGCTCGAAATGACTGGCAGACATAGAGTATAATGCGTCTAATTTATAATCTCGTTCGGGTCTAATTCCCCGAAGCTTGCTTCGTTGCAATCAGATAGTCAGGATTTGGGTTTGAAGGAAGTCCTGGCAAGTCCAATTGATGCCTCGCAGCTTGCTGCGGGGTCGTTCACTGAACATCTAACGATGTTTTATTCGATGATAATACCAAATATCAAGATTTTACTTCTTGTTATATTTCTTCACCGTGCAATCTTCTTTCATTCTCGATAAATTTGTTCCATTTTGCATCACTACGCTTACTGTCTTTTGTAATACCATGTGATCCGATAAACAGGATAAAATCACGTTTACAATATCCGCAATGATAAGGATATCCTTTGAAAAACGGCAATAATCGGCGCTTTATAAAACCATTTCTCGTATTGCGTCTCAACCTTCTTGACTGGCAAAAAGGGCACATAGGGATTTTTCTTCGTTTTAGGAATGTATATTTCCCATAAAAGCCAGTTTCAATATCATTGCCTTTCTTGAAAAATAGTTCTGGAACAAAATCAACACCTTTTTCTTCGGCTTCGCGATAAACTTCCACTATATAGTTGAACACACTTTCTGTTGCCATTAGGGCTTCTAAAAAGAACTTCTCAAACGCTGCTTCTTCTTCAAGATTTGCCGGATCAACAAGATCTCTTGCCTCTATTTGTGAAGATTTATTGAAAGTGTTGATATGATGTGTGTTTATTGAAAACTGTGGGAAATAATTCTTAATACGATTATATTGTTGCTTGTCCGTTACCAGGATTATGTCAGCTGACTTCAAATCTCCAAAAGTCGCTTGTCGGCTTCTATGCTGCGATACATCAATTCCCATTAGGCTGAATCTCTGTGCAATTCTTATATCTATGAGTATGTCCTTTTTACTTTCAATCCCACCGGAAGTGAAATCCAAATCAATTTTGTCATCTACATCTGAATTTAGATACAAATGTTTAAGATAATATTCTATCAAAGGACTGCGAGAGATATTTCCACGACAAAGAATCAGAAATACTATTTTCACGATTATTCCCTTATATTGGAAAACATTTCTAATAGGAAAAATTTACTCCAACAGAAGGTCATTTGAAACAAAGAAGATTCAATGATAAAGTTATTTCGAGACACTTTGGTCTATGAGATACAAAGAATAAACAGGAAAAGGGAATACCTCAATTATGTCAAAACGCATCATAGTTACCGGCAGCGCCGGTTTTATAGGATATCATCTATGCCAACGATTGCTTAAAGATGGTTACACTGTTATTGGTATCGATAATCTGACTGATTATTATGATCCCGGTCTGAAAGAAGATCGTTTGTCAATTTTGCGGGAATGGTCGGATTTTTCATTCTACAAAACTGACCTGTCAAATAAAGAAGATTTGGAATCAGTATTTTCTGGTGAATCCGTAGGTAAAGATGATCGTATCGTCAACCTTGCGGCTCAACCTGGTGTTCGATATGCCCTGGAGAATCCTGACAGTTATATTCAGAGTAACCTGATAGGTTTCTATAATCTGATAGACTTAGCGCGCAGAGTTAATTGTAAACACATGCTCTATGCTTCATCCAGTTCAGTTTATGGCGGCAATACAAGACTTCCTTTTTCAATACAAGATAATGTTGACCATCCGATCTCTCTTTATGCGGCGACGAAAAAATCTAATGAACTATTAGCTCACTCCTATTCATATACATATAATTTGCCTACAACAGGATTACGTTTCTTCACAGTTTATGGTCCCTGGGGTCGCCCGGATATGGCATATTTTATATTCACAAAAGCTATTCTAAGTGGTAAATCCCTACCGGTTTTCAACCAGGGTGACATGTCAAGGGATTTCACTTATATAGATGATGTGGTTGAGGGAATTGTCCGTTTATTGCCTTATGATCCCCTGCCTGATCCAAACTGGGATGGAAACAATCCAAAACCTGGCAGCAGTTGGGTTCCTTACCGGATCTATAACATTGGTAACCATGAGTCTGTAAACCTCCTCGATTTTATCCGGATTATTGAGGATTCGCTTGGCAAGAAAGCAAAGCTTGAAATGCAGCCTATGCAAATTGGTGATGTAAAGGATACATACGCGGACATTGAAGACTTGGCGTCTGCCGTAGGATTTTCACCCAGTACACCTATCCAAGATGGAATACCAAGATTCATCGAGTGGTATCTCGACTATTACAAGGTATCAGTATAGAGCTATGGTGTTTGGGTGAATTTGTGGGCGAAAAGTATTTAGTCTCTTCAAAAAAAGTGTCTTCTTAAGCCACAGAGTCTGAACATTACGACGATGATCTGAAATGCTAAAAACTATTTAGGACACTAACGATTTTGTAGTAACTTAGCGTAATGGATTTTATAATAACTGACATGTAAATTCGATGAAAACCTTTCAGACCAGAAAATATAGGTTCGCAATCATCTTAAATATTCAAGATATCTTACTTCATATAGTTATTACATTTACCGCTATCCTGCTTCTTCTCTTTGCGGTTGCGCCCTATTTGTCTTCATCGTTTCTTAACGCAATAGAAGTTATTGGGAACAACCAGACAGGAAGATTTCTGCTGTTGCTGTTCGGTTTGCAACAATTGATTTTCTTGATTATACTGCGCCATTGGTGGAATAGTGGGTTAGTTATTATCTCAATAATTATATTTCTCTTTGAAATTATTGCTCTCATCCCAATGCATCAATCTCCTGTCCCCATGTTTGAAAAGAAAAGTGTATATATGATGACATTTTATACCGGTGGATAAAATCCACATTTTTAGATGAATTGTTTGTTTGAAAATGACGTGGATGTAGCTTGCATTCAAGAAGTTAGTGAGGTGAATGCCAGCGAAATCAAAAAATTCATTAATAGTAAGGGAGGGTATATCGTTTTTATAAGCAAACCAAAAAGGAATCGTGGTATCGTTTTTTTTAGTAAGAATCCCATTGAATTGCTTAATATGCTCGATGTGCCAGATAACAAGCCGTACCCGGTTGTGCGCACAAGTGCGTTTGGAACTGATATTACATTATTAGGTGTGCACTTTTCTTCACTGTTGCGAACTTGGAATATTTTTGAGTTTGCAGAAAATTATAAACTGCGGCTAGGCCAGTCTCAGTCGATAGTAGCCGAGATGAAACACTTTCAGACACCAGCAGTAGTAATGAGTGATTTTAATACCACTCCAACAGAGCATATCGTGCGAGTGTTTTGAAAACATTTCGATGATACATGGATTCAAGCGGGAAGAGGAGTCGGTGGTTCTTGGCCACGTGGACTGGCTATATTTCGAATCGATTATATTTTTTCACTCGGTTTCTCTGGAGTAGGGCGCGCAAAATTTGTTGACATTGACCACAGCGATCATCGAGCTTATCAAGTTGACTTAACTCTTTGAGAATTAACCAGAAGAGCACTTACTATGTGCGATTTTAATTGTTTGCAAATCGTTTTCAAATTCTATTCAAAATCGTAAAAGATATGAACAAAACCATTTGAATATTAAAGTTTTCTTGCATTATATTATGACAGTATGAAATGTGTCCAACTCTCTCTGAAACATTCCGTACAAGATGTCAAAATACAAATAATAAATAGATCGATTATTCGAAATAAAGTTACCGTTTGAAGCGAGCCATTGATATGTGTAAATCTTAGTTCAGTCTTGACAGAACAATAATATTGCTTTAAACTCCGGTATATGGGTTATTTTGAATGAAAATGAATGAATTTCCAAATTGTTTATTCTAACACCATCAAAGTTTTAAGGAGATAAAAAAATGCTGTGTCCAAATTACTGTAAAAACAAGAAACTTCTCAGCAAGTTAATTTTATTCTCAATAGTTTTCACTTTTTTTCTTGTCGTATTCTGTTGCCCGACTACATTATATGCAGAACAATTCATGGGCGGTAATTCGCAGCAGTACACAACAAGCGCTCTTACTTTGACTCCTGGTTCTAAATCTTATGTGATTCACTCTCGTGCTTCGTTAGTGAAAGTGGGAGAAGATAACTGGTCGAATATGACTGGAGCTGGAAGTTATCATTTTGGATTTACCCGTAATGTTGAATTCGGAATTACCGGAATACTGTATCAGGATTTAAATCTCAGCTCCACTAGTACTGAGACTGAGAGTAAAACCACAAATGTTCCCGACAGACTAATATTAAGATGGAAGTACGGCAATAAACAGATAGGGCAAAATCCATTTTATTATGGTTTTCAGGGAACGGCGAACACACGTTTTTCCTCAAGCGCTGTCAGTAACGTTTCTTTCGAACCCTATATTAGTGATAAATTATCAATGCAATTTAATGCCCTCTTCAGTTATATCGGAAATCCATTGTATCCTGATGATGCCTTGCAGATACATTATAACATTGGTTACATAAACTACGGTGATAGTGGTCAATTATCAACCTCCGCTGAAGCAATAAAAGTTTCTTGTGCTTATGTTTTTCCTTTAAATGCACGGATGGTATTGAATCTTGAATCGCAGGGTACATACTTTTTGGGTTTTCCTACACACAACATAAAAATCTTCTCATCGGAAGATTATGGATATATAACTCCTTCTGTTAATTGGAAAATCGTGCCGGGAATCACGTTTATGTCCGGTGTTGACGTAAAAGTTTATGAACAGAAAACTGATGTAACGATTTTGCCTAGTGGGGTCGAATTTCCGAATTACCCTGTTTGGAGAATTACAAGTAAGATTATTATTAATGCTTCATCAGTCAGCGGTCCATCATTTTCTACTGCTACTTTCCAGGGAGGAGGAGGTCTATCTTCGGCAGTTTCACCAATGGCTGCTCCTGCAGTTGGCAGCGGCTATACAGCAACAAACAGGGCAGCATTATACGATTGGGGTGGAAGCGTAAAAGATGATGTACAATATATCGAAGTAGAACTGGAAAAAATTCGTGAAGATAGAAGAAAAGCTGAAGAAAAATTAAACAAGATTAAAAGCAAGATTCAAAATAAAAATAGAAAATAGACTATATAATTTTATGTGGTTATCCAGTCAACTCAGCATAAGTAATATTGTTGGTTAAAAGACAACGGTTAAGGAGTTTGTCAAAAATATTATCCAATTTCCATCTCCGATTGAACCTGAATTCAAATTCGTTGAGATATCTTTTCAGGTGTTTCGGAGCTGGGTATCTGTTAAATGTTCCACGAAGCCAGGCTTTTGTATTGGTTATAACTATATGCACATTTGGTAGCAGTTCCATGGCTCTTTCAGGACTATACAATTTTTTCTGATCAAGATTATACTCATCTTTCAGATGTTTGTACGATGGGAAACCATCGGTAATTACGCTTGATCTTTTCGTAACATATTCTTTCACAAAGGCACCAAGTTCATCTTTACTTGCATGTTGGAAATAATTGCGTCCCATCTTTTTTCCCAGTTTTTCAACAGCAACTGCGACCAGTTGTTTATTATCAGCGCCTCTTCCTGTTGATCCGGATCGTGAACCGCCGATGTAGGTTTCATCCACTTCGACATCGCCTGACAGTAGGAATAGACATGAAGAAGTCATACCACTGCGTATTTTATGCAACAAGGTCCATGCTGTTTGATAACTTCTGATGTCAAGTTTACGTTGCAGTTCCAAGGCTGAAATTCCCTTCTTGTTTGTTGCAACCAGATAAACTGCCCAGAACAATAGGCGCAATGGTTGACGCAGCCTGTGAAAACATGTACCGGCAGTAACGGATGTCTGATGCTTACAAGACTTACATTGAAAGAGCTTACGTGCCTTGATTATATATGCTCCGGAATGGTTATATTTAGGACACTTAAAGCCATCTGGCCAACGCACTGCAACAAGATGATCAAAACATTTATCTTCAGTAGCAAAATGCTTCTGAAACTCGAAAATTGAAAGAACTCTTGTCATGTGAACATCTGTATAGAACTGCACATGTGGGCAGTTCTATACAGATGTTCAGAATTAAATGCAACTATTTGCTGAGTTAACTGGATAACCACAATATTATTATGCCAAAAATTATTTATTCAGTCACTAATAAATTCCCTGAAGATTCTGGGAGGGCTTACGGCATTGGTAAGGCTTTGAGAGATGCTGGATACGAAGTGAGATACATGTGTATTAATGCTGGTCGTTCGGAAGATATCCAATCGGATGGTAGCTACCAATATTCAGGATTTCAATATGTACCCTTGCTTCCTATTGGAATAAAAATGTCATATGTGAAAAATATCTATACTTACTTCACCGAAAAGCTAAAATTGGATTGGTTACGTCGCTCGAATTTGAATGATGTAGCTGCAATTATTGTAAGCGGAGGAAGCGTTTACTATCTGAGTCGATTGCATCAATTGTGCCAAAATCGCGGTATCCCTTTAATTGGAGAGTCTACTGACTGGTTTCAACTGAAACTTTTTCTAAAACGATATAGTGGATTGTATTACTATTGTAACTCTGAATTAAAAATGCGACTCATTTATCCAATTATTGGTAATATGATCATCATTAGTAGCTACCTTGAAGAATATTATCAAAAGAAAGGTTGCCGGACACTGCGACTTCCACATATAGTCGATACTCAAGATATCCTTCCACGTCTAGATGCAAATAAAGAAAACCCGTTGATTCTATCATACGCAGGAGTGATTCGAAAAAATGATACGCTTAACAATGTAATAGAAGCATTGTTAAGAATCGATTATAATGGTAATAATGTTCGCATTCGCATAGCTGGTCCGAGCCGAAATCAGATACTTAATTTTCCCGCCTTGAGAACTCGTGGAATCAAGACTTTGCCGGGATGTATTGAGTCAATGGGCTGGCTTTCACATGAGGAAGCGTTCAATCTTGTAAAGGAATCCGAATTCGTTACACTATTAAGACCAGTGCAACGCTTTGCGCAGGCTGGTTTTCCGTCAAAAGTACCAGAATGTATGGTAGTCGGAACCCCGCTAATCTGCAATCTAACCAGCGATCTGGGAGAATATATTAGGCAGGGTATCGAAAGTATTATCTGTACGGATCATACTCCGGAAGAGTTTACAATAGGTCTTAGACGTGCGCTGGCTATGAATTGGACTCAGCGATGCCAAATGCGTCTTGCAGCTCGTCGTCGAGCTGAGCGATCATTTGATTATCGGAATTATGTTGGAGCGCTGGCTGATTTCATAGAAGAAATTCACAGGTAATTAAAAGTCATAAATCCCGAATGCCTTGCCTATTTTAGCTTATTTCCAGCTTTGGAAAATCAGTCAACGTTCGCAGAATGACTTTGCAAGTAAATGGAGTGCAAATTGAACTTCAATAAAATAACGATTCTAATAACTGGTGGTACTGGTTCATTCGGCAACTCAATGTGTCGTCGGTTGCTGAAGACTGAGATCAATGAGATCCGTGTTTTCAGCCGGGACGAAAAGAAACAGGACGATATGCGCTATAATTATAGCGATAAACGCCTGAAGTTTTACATCGGAGACGTTCGCGACTATCGCTCGATCAAAGATGCGCTAGTGGGAGTTGATTTCGTTTTCAATGCTGCAGCTTTAAAGCAAGTCCCCAGTTGTGAATTCTATCCGATGGAAGCCTTGAAGACCAATGCTATCGGTGCCGAAAATGTTTTATCAGCAGCAATTGAGAACGATGTTAAAAAGATCGTTGTGCTTAGCACAGACAAAGCAGTTTATCCAATCAACGCCATGGGAATTTCTAAAGCGATGATGGAAAAACTGATGATCGCAAAAGCTCGCATTGCCGAAAATAAAGGGATTGTTGTCTGCGGTACGAGGTATGGCAATGTTATCGCATCACGCGGATCGGTAATTCCGCTATTCATCGGGCAAATACACGAAAGATTGCCTTTGACTATAACTGATCCATCTATGACTCGTTTTATGATGTCACTTGACGATGCAGTTGACTTGGTGATATATGCCTTTGAGAACGCGCAATCAGGAGATATTTTTGTTCAAAAGGCTCCAGCTGCGACTATAGAAGTATTAGCCCAGGCGCTGAAAACGATACTCAAAGCAGACAACCCGGTGCGAATTATCGGAACTCGTCACGGCGAGAAACAATATGAAACTCTACTGACTCGTGAAGAAATGATGCGTGCGATCGATTTGGGTAGATATTATCGAATACCAGCTGACAACAGAGATTTGAACTATGATTCCTATTTCTCTGATGGGAAGGTACAAATAAGTCAAAGTTTAGACTACACTTCCCATAATTCCGACAGATTGTCAGAAGATCAACTAATTCGCCTTTTACTTTCTGTAGAAGAGGTTCAGGATTTGATAGCTGAGGTAGAAAAATGAAGAAAGTTTTAGTCACAGGATCTGCCGGTTTTATCGGTTTAAACCTGGTGAGTGCCCTCAGTCGAAATAGTGATTTGATTGTCTTCCAGTATGATTTGAGTAATCCGAAGGAAGAATTATACAATGCTTTAAACGAAATCGACTTGATTTTTCATCTTGCAGGTGTTAACAGACCTCAGCATGAAACCGAATTCGCAACCGGAAACGTTGATTTAACCCAAATGATATGTGAATTCGTACAGAAAATTGGGAGGTCGCCCAAGATAGTGCTATCTTCCTCCACTCAAGCCGATCTCGACAATCCTTATGGCGCAAGCAAGAAAGCAGCGGAAGAAGTTCTGAAGCGTTACCATGACACAACTGGTGCAGACGTTGCGGTTTATCGCTTACCGGGAGTATTCGGAAAATGGAGTCGCCCGAATTATAACACCGTTATCGCTACATTTTGTAATAATATAGCTCGTGATTTACCAATTCAAATATCAGACGAAACTAACGAGTTGCATTTAGTTTACATTGATGATGTTGTTCGTGCTTTTCAAAGTGAACTCATTTTGGAACAAACACAAAATAGTTTTCGCTTTGCTGAAATGAAACCTGTATATTCGATTACTCTTGGAAAACTTGATGAGACAATCAGGTCCTTTCGCGAGTCACGTGATACTTTGATGTTACCTGAAATGAGTGACAGATTCACGGCTTGTTTGTATGCCACTTACTTATCATTCCTTCCAAAGGATGGCTTTTCTTATCAATTACCGATTAACGAAGATGATCGAGGGGCATTAGCCGAGTTTATTAAGTCGCCGGGCATGGGACAAATATTCGTATCACGCACCAAACCAGGCATTACACGAGGGAATCATTATCATCACACAAAAGTGGAGAAATTCCTGGTATTAGAAGGTGAAGGTATAATACGATTTCGAAAAATTAATAGTGATGAAATCCTCAACTACCCAGTCAATGGGAGGGAATTCAAAGTAGTTGATATCCCACCGGGTTTTACTCACTCGATAGAAAATGTAGGTGTTACTGAAATGATTGTGTTGTTTTGGGCTGGTGAAATTTATGATCAAAGTAAGCCGGATACTGAATTCCTGTCGGTATTAAAATGAAAGTCATGACAATAGTGGGCACCCGTCCCGAAATCATTAGGCTTTCACGCGTGATCACAGCTCTCGATAATTATCTTGATCATATCCTTGTTCATACCGGGCAAAACTATGATTACGAACTAAATGAGGTCTTTTTTGAGGATCTGGAAATTCGCAAACCAGACTACTTCTTTGCATCCGCAGGAGCCACGGCTGCGGAAACGATTGGCAATATAATTGTCGCTTCAGATAGAGTATTACGTGAAGTAATGCCTGATGCAGTGCTGATACTTGGAGACACTAACAGTTGCCTTGCCGCTTATTCGGCGAAAAGACTGAAAATACCAGTATTTCATATGGAAGCAGGCAATCGTTGTTTTGATCAACGCGTTCCTGAAGAGATAAATCGAAAGATCGTCGATCACATCAGCGATATCAATATGCCCTATTCATCGATATCCCGTGAATACTTGCTGCGGGAAGGGATAAGCCCGGATCGAATCATTAAGACCGGCAGTCCGATGTTTGAGGTGTTACATTATTATATGCCGAAGATTGAAGCCTCCGACGTGTTAAAACGCCTCGGACTCAACAAACGTGGATACTTTCTGGTCAGTGCGCATCGTGAGGAAAACATTGATAATTCTCAACAATTTTCAGGGCTCGTGGAGGTATTGAACGGCGTTGCCGACACTTACAGGAAAAGAATCATTGTATCCACCCATCCACGAACAAGAAAAAGAATAGAAACAGAGAAGGTTACGCTTAATCCGCTGGTTGAATTGTTAAAACCGCAGGGATTTTGCGATTATATCAAGCTGCAGATGCATGCTCAAGTGGTGCTCTCAGATAGCGGAACAATCACAGAAGAATCCTCAATATTGAATTTTCCAGCCCTCAACATCAGGGATACACATGAACGTCCGGAAGGAATGGAAGAGGGCGCAGTTATGCTTACCGGAATGAATCTTGATCGAGTCCTTTATGCTATGAAAATAATTAAGCATCAATCAAGAGATTCAAAGCGTTCCTTATTAATCGTTAAGGACTACAATGTTTCCAATGTATCTGAAAAAATAGTACGGATAATCCTTAGTTATACGAATTATATAAATCGTTTTGCGTGGTTCCACGAGATCTATCGATGAATTTATTGCAACATTTCAAAGGTTATTAGCAATCGCTTATGGAATTCACAATTCTAATTGGGGGTGATATACAACCTGGTCTCAGATACATTCCGCTATTCCGTCGAGGTGATGCAGCAACTATCTTTGGTGATTTATTGAAAGAATTCAAGGATACCGAATTTTCTATCGTTAATCTTGAATCTCCTTTTATAGAAAAACCTACTCCTATATTAAAAGCTGGATCTGTTTTTGGAATTGATAGTAGCTGCATAAGCGGATTATTGGAATCTGGTATTGATGCGGTATGTCTTGCTAATAACCATATTATGGATCATGGAGCAAATGGATTACGTTTCACATTGGAGACTTGTAACCGAAATGGTCTATTAAATGTGGGAGCCGGTAAAGACCTATCAGAAGCAAGTCGTTTGCTAATAATAAATATCAAAGGAAAGCGAATTGCCTTTCTGGCAATGGCAGATCATGAGTTTTCGATTGCTGGGAGAAATGCTTGGGGTGTAAACCCTACTGATTTGATATCCTTTGTGCGGACCGTAAAAGAAAATCATTCAAATTACGATTTTCTTATTGTTCTTTTACATGAAGGAGTCGAATATTATTCATTTCCGTCACCCAGATTGCAGAAATTCTGCCGCTTTATTGTCGAAGAAGGAGCAAACGCTGTTATCTGCCAGCATTCTCACTGTCCTGGAAGCTATGAGTTTTACAAAGACGTCCCAATTGTTTATGGTCAAGGTGACTTCATTAGTGAAAACTGCAGTCATTTGGCAGATCCGCGCGGTTTCCTAACAAAACTGACACTATATGATGATAATACACAAATGGAGATAATACCATATACTCAAATACCTCAAGAGGGAGTTCGTCGTATGCACAGGACTGAGAAAGAGCGTTTTATTTCTGATTTGGAGGAAAGAAATAAATTATTGTATGATCCAGATCTATTAGAAGATGCCTGGCAACGATATTGTGAAAAACAGACAAATTATTATATTGCCCTCCTGCGGGGCTATGGTCGTTATTTTAGAAAACTTAATTCGATTTTTCATTTGGAGAGATTTTCTAGCTCTAAGCAGGTGACATCCTTATTGCATCTAGTCCGTTGTGAAGCCCATCGTGAAGTAATGCAAACAATATTGGAACAATTATACCATAAAAAACGAGCTTTTCAACCAGAAAACAATGCTTATAACAAAACATGACATAACGAACAAACTGTGAAAAATATTGATGGGTGTAAATTACTAGTAAAGCAGCTGATGGGATTTGACTATTCCACAGCTCTACCATCCAGAAAATATTCATAAAACATATCAAGTATTGTAACGCTCATTAACACATTCCAAGAGTCATATTGATATTTGATTTTAGCTTGGAAGATGGATGATTCGATTTGTCTATGTCAAATACTATACTAACTTTGATAAGGCAGATTTTTTAATTTGGAGGTAGGATGATAGTTAACAATGGTACAGCACTTTGGTCACGTGAGGAGATGTTCAGTAAGTTGTCAGAGTTTGCTGATATCTACGCTGAAAGACCAATCAAGCAAAACAGGGGTGGAATGAAATCCGTTCATATGTTTTATGTTTGGTTCATATTGCAGAAAATAAAACCTGCTGCCATAATAGAAAGTGGAGTTTGGAAGGGACAAGGAACATGGTTATTTGAGAATACTTGTCCATCTGCAGAGTTGCATTGTATTGACCCTAATCTAAATAACTTGATGTTCAAATCAAATAAAGCTTCGTATTATCAGAAAGATTTCACCATGATAGATTGGAGCAATTTACCAAAAGATTCAACGTTGTGTTTTTTCGATGATCATCAAAACGCTTATGAAAGATTGAAACACGTCCGATGGGTCAATTTTTCTCATGTAATATTTGAGGACAATTATCCGGCGTTACATGGCGATTGTTATTCTCTAAAAAAGATATTTATGCACTCTGGACATGTTACTTACCCATGTCCCACTCCATTTAGTCGTTTTCCAAAATGGTTTATAAGGAAAACGTTAAATCGAATGTTAAAGATGAGAAGTACATTGTTTATTGATGTGCAACCAAATGATGTAGACGAGAAACATCTATTGGAAAACATTGAAACGTACTACGAGTTTCCACCAATCTATAAAACGCAGAAGACAAAATGGGGTGCTAATTGGGATGATAAACATTATCCGACACCAGAACCATTGCTTACTTCTGAACCAAACGATAAATTAAAAGTTTATGTAAATGATGCAAATGAATATAACTGGTTGTGTTATGTTAAGTTGCGATAGGGGGGCTTTATTCAATACAGTTGATAAGTTGCAATTTTAATCGATTTTAACTGATGGAGGAGAAATGGGCGCATTTTTCTTATTCAAGAACAGAGAAGATTTCAACGAAAACGCTGTCAAGCAAATCTTTTTTGACAAAGGTTTTAACCTCCCCAGGGAGTTCAATCTGGAAGAAATGACACTTTGGTTATACCGCAAACAACTGGTGGAAGAAGACAACTTCTTTGAATCAGAAACTGGCTCAACGATATATAGCGTAGGTACGATCATATATAAAGGTAAATCCTATCGGGATTCACTCGCTCAATTTTTAACCGATTTCGAAACTTGTTGCATTGATGTTGAACAAATCATCGGTTCATATTGTCTAATTATATATTGTGGCGGCAAATTATCATTGTTCATAGATCCGATTAATTCTTATCATACTTTCATCAATAGCTCACAAACGATTATATCATCATCATTTCTTGCCTTGTTGAAAGCACATCGTCGGAAATTGAAATTAAATCGCCCCGCATGTTTAGAAAATCTTACAACAGGATTCATCACTGGACCGGATACGATTGTTGAAGGGATACAATTGATTAACGGACAATTAATAAAACAGATAAAAAGTAACCTTTTCGAGTTTCCTGATTTTTCAATTGATATGCAATTGGGCTCATTGTGTTCTAACGGTATTGAATCTTGTGTCAGAGATCAAGTGGATCATCTAATAGAATATTATCATCAGATTGAACCTTGTGCTAAGCAGTATGGCGTTGATCTTGGGTTATCCGGTGGTTATGACAGCACGCTTATTTTTAGTCTATGTGATTATTTAAGTGTAAAACCTGCAATACATACGCATTGGACGGACGATTCACATTCAGCAACTAAAAAGAGCGCGGAAGAAATCGCTGCTACACGTGGATTAGATGTTAAATGTATTAGAACCAAAGATCCGGATATTATGAGTGAGGAAGAAATTAATTCAAATATAAAAGAGTTGATTTATTACTTTGATGGTAGGAATTGTCAAGGTTTCGGATTTTATACTGAAGTATATACAAAAAGTTATCGAAAAAGAATCTTAGGAGATAACAAATTAGGTCTTAACGGTATAGCCGGTGAAATTTATCGAAATTGGGACAGAAACGGGTATAAGAAGGTCAATTTTGCCGATTGGATGTTTCGGACACTTATGTTCAATAGTGTGAAATATGCTTTTCGAGAGAGAAAGGATCGAATAAGTAATACAAACTATATCAAAGAAAAAACAGCTGCTATTTTGGGTCTTAATAATATTAATACTATCGATAATTATACAATTAGAAGATACTATGGTGAAGTTAGGAGTCCGTATTCACATGCAGTTAAATCTAATTCGGAACATCAACTTAGCTTTTTCCTTACACCATTCGGTGAATATCAGTCTATTCGGCTTGCGTACAAGGCTTTACCCTATCTTGGTTTAACAGGCAAGTTCCAATCCGCGATGATCAAGTCTTTGGATGGTAACGTAGCTGACAACATTACCTCTAGCTACGGATTTCCGCTCTCAAAAGAACCTCTTTCGTATCGTATGAGAGGAAATGTCCGTGGTTATTTACCGTTTAAGTTACAGATTTTTCGGGACTATTATCATGATTGGCATAATAAAGATCGTTTCGATCACCTGAATAATGTCTTGGCAAAGAGCGAATTGATTCGCGAGATTATAGAATTAATACAAGAACTGTTTCCCGAGGTTATTTGGGAACGGATATTCACTGACAAATATAGTATTCAACACGTTGTATTTACTGGAGCAGTATTAAAACACTTCTCAGACTGCATTTCTTATTAAACTTGTTTTACTCGATGAAATGTTGTACTGTTTCACATAAAGTGGGACAAATACCTGATTTTCATAAATAGTGTTTTCCCTCCGTAAGTGTTAAATTGATTTAGCACAGAGGACGTATCAGATGGTAGCCAAAAAGCGTCGTCGTTTCAAACCGTCTGACAAGCTGAGGATAGTTTTATCGGGTTTGTCAGGTGAGGAAAGGGTATCAGACATTTGTCGTCGTGAAGGAATCAGTACAGTTCAGTATTATAGCTGGAAGAAGCGATTACTTTCTTCGGCTGATGAGGTGTACGGTAATCAGAAACGATCATCTCGTCAGGAAGAAGAGCTTATTGAGACAGTAGTACGCAAGGATCATGTAATAGCTCATTTGACCGAAGAGAACCTTGAGTTTAAAAAAAATCCTGGTGCGGTTTTGTCGAAGTATCTTCGGCGGAGTGGTGGTCGTTGATAGAGGATTGTATTTCAGATACGCGCGAGATTACAAATTGGTCTTTGACAAAGGTTCTTAACGTTTTACAGGTATCGCGCAGCAGTTATTACCGGTATCGGAAAGTAATAATCACCGGTAAGCCAAAGCCACCGGATCGGTTCAAGCACTCGGATCGTATTCTCTTTAGAGAGCGTGCAGCAATCATCGCTTATGCCTGTGAACATTCGGAGATTCGTCACCGTTCACTTGCCTGGAAGATGATCGACGATAATGTTGCTTTTGTATCGCCATCGACAGTTTATCGCATCCTGGTTGAAGAATATCTGATCTGCCGTTGGCAACCCAGGGCTAAGCGTGACAAGTGTATTCGTTACAAGGGCAACTATCCCGATGAAAAATGGCAGTCAGATATCCGTTATGTCAAGATCATTCGCAGGACATATGATCTGATTGTGTTCATAGATTATATTGTTCATCATGAACTGATGTTGTTTATGGACGGCAATTCGGTATCCCTGGCAGCATTGGACGCATTTTCAACTATTGCAGATGATATAAAACCGGAGATACAGACAGACAACGGATCGTGTTACATCTCGCATGAATTCAAGCTTGTGCTGAGTGAAGAAGGAGTAGGTCATCATCGTATTTATCCTTACTGTCCAGAAGAGAACGGGCTGGTTGAACGTGTAAACCGTACTTTAGGCGAAAAGATAGATGAGCATGAACCGTCGGATTTTCAGGAAGCCAAAAAAGAGATATCGAATATAATTGACTGGTACAACAATGAACGGTTACACTCAAGCATTAATTTTCTGATCCCTTGAGATATGTATCGCGGCAACCCGGAACAACGTCTGCAAGAACGACAGGACAAGCTGCGTGAAGCAAAACAGAGAAGACGTGAAGAAAACCTGAAAGTCAAACAAAGAAGTCTGGCACTGGATTCAAAGATAAAAGAAAAAAACATGTTGGTAAGGTAAACAATAAATGCACTTACGAGGAAGAACCGCTACTTATTTAAAACGCGGAATTGTCCCAAGTTGTCTGAAACATTTCAATGCAAGTAAATAAAACTATTCAGGATAACAATTGAATAAACACAAATTAGTTAGGATAATCGCTAAACATACACCTGTATGGTTGCGCCGTTTCCTTCGTCGCAATATATCTATGATGGACTACGATTTGTGGCTATATGAGCAACAGAATCCATACGCAAGTATTACTGAGGATCAAAATAATGATTACAATAGTCCATATCTATTTGGTATTGTTAAGGAATTTGCTCATGATCACAAATCATATATTATAGCTTGCCAGGAACTTGGAGTACCATTTAAAGTGTTAGACATTTCCGGGAGCAATTGGATTGATGTAATTAAGGATTCACAATGCGACATTTACCTGATTTGGCCATCGGTAGCAATGACTATATGGAACGAGATGTTTGATGATAGAGTGAGAGTTATGGTTGAAGAGATGGGAAAAGTGGTGTACCCAACGATGAAGGAAATTTGGATTTATGAGAATAAACGACGAGCAAGAGATTGGTTGATAGCCAATGATATCCCACACCCGGAAACGTGGGTATTTTATAATATGGACGATGCTTTAGCTTTTGCAGATAAGCGTGAAATGCCTATCGTTTTTAAGACAAACCTGGGAGCGTCAGCTTCAGGCGTTAAAATATTACGTGATAGAGCCAGTCTACGCAAGACAATTCGGCGTGCTTTCCAAAAAGGTGTTGTTCCAACTCATAAAGATAAACGTGATGTCCAATGGGGTAGTGTACTTTTGCAAGAATATCTGCATGATGTCAGAGAATGGAGGATGGTAAGGATTGGTGATTCCTATTTTGGTTATCGTAAAGAGATAGTCAGTGATTTCCATAGTGGTTCTCATGGTTGGTCATGGGATGATCCTCCTAAAACTTTGTTGAACCTTCTGCGTGATGTTACCGAAAAAGGTTCATTTACAAGCATGGATGTAGATATTTTCGAAACAACGGATGGAAGGCTGTTAGTCAACGAATTGCAAACCGTTTTTGGTGCAACGACACCGGTTGATCAGTTGAGGGTTAATGATAAGCCTGGACGATATATATATAAAGAAAACAGTGAAGAGTGGATATTTGAGGATGGTGACTTCTCACCTAACGCATGCGCAAATGAGAGGATTAAGTACTTGATAGAAACCAGATTCTTAGAACGATTTAGACGTTGACCAACACAGGAATGCACAATAATATGTCTTTAAGCTATTACAATATTCAATTAATACTTATCAACAGTGAACTGAGGAAGTTCTGATGTGTGGAATTTGTGGGGTTTTCAATCCTAACGGAGCCGAGCTGTCAGTTGAAAGACTTGAAAAGATGAATGATATTGCCGTTCATCGTGGACCGGACGAAAAAGGACTGGTTGTATTCACAGGTGAAAACGGTTATGAAGATGTTACGCAGTTGAAAAAAAGCAACCTAAGCAATGACAGTAGTATTTTAGGGTTTGGGCATCAGCGTTTATCTATTATTGATCTTTCTGAACTTGGAAGACAACCTATGTTTGATAACTCCAAACGTTACTGCATTGTTTTCAATGGTGAAATATATAACTATGTTGAATTGCGTGAAGAGCTGGAATCATTAGGGTACAAGTTTACGTCCCAGAGTGATACCGAGGTAATTCTTGCGGCATACAAAACATGGGGTGTAGAATGTCAGCGGAAGTTCAATGGTATGTGGGCTTTTGCAATTTTTGACCAAAAAGAAAGAACTCTTTTCTGTTCACGTGATCGATTCGGAATTAAGCCTTTCTATTACACCATTGAAAATGGGTGTTTTATTTTTGCTTCCGAGATAAAGCAGTTGTTGGAATACAGTGGCAAATCTCCTTCTATGGATGATAGAATGTTGGCGGAATTGTTGTTTTGGGGATTTGAAACACATACTGACCAAACTTTCTATAAGGATATTTATTCACTTCCTCAGAGCCAATACTTGATGCTACAACAAAATTGTAACGTTGAAAGTCAACTGTTGCCGCATAAGTACTGGAGTTATGAACTTGGTGAGCAAAATACTTTCAATGAAGCAGTAAAAGAATTTCGTGATTTATTCATAGATTCGGTTCGTTTGCGTCTTCGCAGTGATGTTCCCGTAGGTGTATCATTGTCCGGTGGTCTGGATTCATCCAGTGTGGCGTGTGTAATGAGCAAGCTTCTCAATGGAAAGAACATAGAATTCACTCCCACTATGTTCACCTGTGATTATGGTATCCCAGGTTATTCTGAGAATGTCTATGCGGAGAGCGTCATTAGTAAAACCGAATATTCGCATTTCTACATAAAGCCTTCGCCTCAAGATCTTAGCAATCATTGGGAACAATTTGTTTGGCATATGGAGGAGCCGTTTTCCAGCTTGTCTTATTTTTCAAATTATTTGTTGATGCGGAAGATCGGTTCGGAAAATGTTAAAGTGATTATGAATGGACAGGGGGGGGATGAGTTGCTTATGGGTTATGAAAGGTATCGAGCAGCATATAACAAGATCCTTTTCCGAAAAGGAAGACTTGATTTGGTGTTTAGAGAAATTATCTTGGGCACATCGCGAGCAAGCATGTCAATGAAACAACAGATACTGTACACATTCTATTTCTCAAATACAACGATGAGACGACTGTGGCGGTCTTCTATTGTAAAACCGTATTTAAGAGGCGATTTTTACAACAACTATCGTCGCGACACAAAATCAATAACCGATTCATCTAATTACCGGTCTCTCAAAGAGTTATTAGAAAAAGAATTTTTCAAATATCAGCTTCAGCATCTATTACGGCATGAGGATCGTGTCTCTATGGCACATTCAGTAGAAGTTAGGCTTCCATTTTTAGACTATCGTTTGTATAACTTGATCCTCAGTCAGGACGAAAAACTGATGATAAATTCCGGTTGGTCTAAGATAATTCTGCGGAAAGCGATGGATGGTATTATTCCAGATTTCATCAGAGATAGAACAAACAAAATGGGATATAGTACACCCATTCAGCAATTGTTTAGAAATAATGAAGATTTGTTTAGAACATTGTTACGAGACAATAGATCGGATGAGATTATTGATACCAAAGCTGTTGAACAGGACTTCATTAACGGTAAAATTGATCCGAATCTACTATGTAGCATTCTCACATACCTACAGTGGCGGAAGATATTTCATATCTAATTGATAGATGATTACACCTCTATAGACAAATAATTGATTGAATGAATATAATATTTATAACATCTAATTATCCTTCTCATGTGAAACCTAATGCAGGGACATTTACCCACGAATTAGTCCATGCCTGGGTGCGGATGGGACACCATTGCACTGTAATCAATCCCTTAAGTTATTTTGATGCTTTACGTGGTGGATTGGGATATAGTTATTCGCATGAGGACGCATCAAAGGATGCTACTGTTGAGGTCTATCGTCCTCGCTATGTATCGGCATCTGCAATAAAACTCGGATTTTTTAATACCGATTCAATTACCAGATTGAACTATAATCAAGCCGTATGGAAGATTATTAAACGAATAGATAGAAGACTGGATATCTTATATGGGCATTTTCTCTATCCAAGCGGTGGTCTGGTTGCAAATATCGGTTGGAAATTGGGTGTTCCTTCATTTGCCGCTTTTGGCGATGATAGACTTGGTGAAGGTAGACATGCACTCGCACGCAAAGACTTTAGAAAGATTAGCGGAATCGTATCAGTATCAACGCGCAATAAGCTGTTTTGTGAAAATGTGCTGAATCTGCCACCGGAGAAGATAGGAGTTTTTCCTAATGGTGTTTCCTCTGATCTATTCTTTCAGCGTAATCGTCTTAAGATGCGAGTGAAATATGGATTTCCCAAAGGTAAAATAATCATTGCTTTTAATGGGCATTTCATCCATCGCAAAGGTCCCGATAGGTTGTTGGAAGCAGTCAAAGGTCTCGATGTTAGATTGATTTTTCTTGGGAAAGGAAGTATTCCTTTGGAGGATGAACGGATTATTTTTAAGGGTGTTGTTACCCATAAACAAGTACCTGAAATTATTTCGGCATCCGATATATTTGTATTACCGACATTGAGTGAAGGTTCTTGTAATGCTGTAGTTGAAGCAATAGCTTGCGGACTTCCGGTAATTTCATCTATCGGTGATTTTAACGATGATATTCTTAACGATGATGTCTCGTTACGGGTTGATCCACTGAATGTCGCTCAGATCAGAGAAGCAGTATTGGCGCTTATGAATGATGATCAACAGAGATTAAAAATGTCAGAAGCCGCGCTTGAGTTTTCAAGAAACTTTGATATCAACGATCGAGCCCGAAGAATACTTGCGTGGATGGAAGAGATAATTGAAACGAAATCATCGGTATCTTAATGAAGAGGATAATAAATATCAAGGTGATTCACAATATCCGGATTGAACGTTGATTTCGGGAGTTAATGTAAAGAACCGATTCCGTAGAATCATATATGTCATTTACGAAACGGCAATGACATTGATAGCGATATTCATTCCGAAATACTTTCTTGTTAAGAAAGCAAAGACGATTATTAAAGATAAACTTTATCCTTGGGCGGATGGGATAGAGTTTTACTTATCTGGAAGATCTGCGTTGGCAGATGTTTTTAATGCGATATCGGAACGGAAAATTGGTGATACAGTTCTTATACCGGATTATGTCTGCAATATACTTCATAGAACAATTACTACTGAAGGACTTGCTGTTGAAACCTATCATGTGGATGAGAACCTGCTGTTGAGTTTGGATGAGATAGAGGATAAGGTTAAGAATTCAAATATCTCGGCAATCGTTTTGGCATCGATATTTGGCAGCCAAAATAATGGAACGGATATTCTTTCGAGGATCCGACAAATCAATGAAGATGTCATCATCATTCTTGATGAATGTCAAAACGTAATCCTTGATAATCATATTGAACTGATTGATAAATGCTTGGTTGTCAATAGTTTTAATCATAAGAATATACAAGGGTTGATGGGAGGTTGCGTCTGTTATACTGATAATTTTCTCAATTTGAATTCGTCTAAGGCGACATTTAGAACAATCGTAAGAAGTGAAGTTCTTATGGTTGCAATATTTATGATTAGAAACCTTCGGAATTTGATGCAAGCGATTGGGCTTTTGATTGAGAATCGGATGAAGTATTCTGATCCTAAACTGGAATACTCATTTTGCGAGCGATTTCCATATCGGGTTGATATTGAACCGATCACAAAAATATCGCTTTGTAGTGCGATTAGAGAAATGCTTCATATTCAGAACACGGAAGATAAACGAAAAAGGAACTATCTTTTTTTTACACATATGGTAGTGAGAGAGGACATTGGGGAACTGATAACAACAGAACGAGCTGATGTTTCTCCGTACATTCCTATCAGACTCAGTGATGAGAAAGCATTTGGCAAACTGCCGCTAAAGGGACCTTACGCTTTTGAGAATGACCAAAATTCAACCGCACATCCGAATATATTCAGTATTATGAATGATTGTCATATAACATTCGACGAGTTTGAGGAAAAGCACCGAGAAAAAAAGGATTGTCATTGAACAAAGATAATGCTTGGGTGATCATCTGTGGTAACTATATCAATGCGCTTAATATAGTAAATTCACTTCGTCATATCGGTTGGAAGGGAAAAATAGTATGCCTTAAAGATAGAGAAAATGAACTCGTTCTCGTTGATCTCATCAAGGACTTATGCGAAGTATGGGTGATTGACATCACTTCACCGAGTGATATTCTGATAGAATTAGCAAAGCGGATTCCTGAAGATGATGCTAAGTTCATCTTTTTTACTGATGAACGGTTTATGAGTGCGTTCCAATTGGACATGTCTTCACCTACGGTTAAGAATGCCTCCTTCTTTATCGGTTCTGAATCACATCTGGAAACTATACTTGATCGCGGTTCTTTTTATAAGTTCTTGCATGATAATAATCTCGCAAGTGTGCCTGTTACAATATCAAGTAGTGAAGATCCTTGGGAAAGATTTGGTGAACGGTTTTTCCTTAGATTCAACGCATCATACAAGGAGACAGTAGATACTCCAACAAATAAAATCATCACCAGCCGAGAACAGTTAGATAAATTTGAACATTATTTGAAGAGTATCGGTTTAACACGAGCGGATTGGAGTTACCAAGAACTGCTTAGCACGGATAGTAAAGATAACGTTTCTATTTGTGGATGGCACGATGCCGATGACCAAAATTACTTTGCGACTCATAAGATATTGCAACATCCTCGGAAACTTGGCAATGGAGATGTTTGCGAAATAATAGACCCCCCGGTCGGTCTAATAGATATGACAAGCAATATCTTGAAAGCTCTTGATTTTGCGGGACCGTTTGAAATGGAATATGTATATGACACGAAACTGAAGAAGTACAAAATTATTGAATTGAATCCTCGTTTATGGATGCAACACAGTTTAATCGAGAAAATAACTGATTATGAGTTGGTACGACGATACATTGGTGAGAAACCGATAAAACCCCCCGATAATGACACTAATTATGTTGGTATGCGTTGGGTCAATGTTTATTATGCGATGTTTCGTATCTTAATGTTAGATATCAGGGTATTTCGGTATTTATTCGGAGTATCTGTGAAAGTACCTCCAATCGGGATTTGTTTGAGATGGATACCGAGGTATTTATTGAGGAAAGCGGGATATGGAGGTTTGAAATGAAAATCTGCCATATTACCAGCATGCACAGAAATTTTGATGACCGTGTATTTGAACGGGCTTGTCGGGCATCGGCGGATGAAGGTCATAATGTAACCCTTATCACCACTCACGATAAGTATGAGACAGTTGGAGACGT
>Ga0208648_1001024_pt1 | contig 24824 bp, 15 predicted proteins | sample AntAceMetag02UKL_FD_184772 | JGI IMG/M metagenome (GOLD analysis project Ga0208648, IMG submission 184772) | Saline lake microbial communities from Ace Lake, Antarctica - Antarctic Ace Lake Metagenome 02UKL (SPAdes) (version 2) | ecosystem: Environmental > Aquatic > Non-marine Saline and...
ACGATGTGGTTTATGATGCATTTACCGATCCGGAACAAAGATACAGGCAACGTTATCTCGATCTTATCGTAAATCCGGATGTTAAAAAAACTTTTCTAAAACGAACTCAATTAATGAATTCTATGCGTTCGTTTCTCAATAGCAAAGAATATCTTGAGGTTGAAACACCTATTTTGCAACCTTTATATGGTGGAGCTGCTGCCCGCCCTTTCAAGACTTTTCATAACACTCTCGACATGACTTTATACCTCAGAATTGCAAACGAACTATACCTGAAACGTTTGATAGTAGGAGGTTTTGATGGAGTTTATGAATTCTCGAAAGATTTTAGAAATGAAGGAATGAGCCGCTTTCATAATCCGGAATTTACACAGATGGAACTTTATGTTGCCTACAAAGATTATGAATGGATGATGAATTTGGTTGAAGAAATGGTTGAAAAAATTGCTCTTGATTTAAGCGGATCAACTGAAATACAAGTTGGCGAACATCTGATAAATTTCAAAAGGCCATGGAAAAGATTTACTATGTTTGAAGTTATTGAGCATTTTACGGGAGTAGATATTTCGGAGATGGGAGAAAATGATTTGGTTGAAGTCGCCAAAAAACACGGAGTGGAAGTAGATGCAAGCATGGGAAAAGGAAAACTTATTGATGAAATTTTCGGCGAAACATGCGAGGCAAAACTTATTCAACCAACTTTTATTACCGATTACCCTGTTGAAATGTCGCCGTTAGCAAAAAAACACAGGATTAAAAAAGGTCTTGTTGAGCGTTTTGAAGCAATCTGTAACGGCAAAGAAATTTGCAATGCCTTCTCGGAATTAAATGACCCGATTGATCAGCGAAAAAGGTTTGAATCACAGCTTGAATTAGGAAAGCGTGGCGATACGGAATCAATGGTTTTGGACGAAGATTTTCTCAGGGCTTTAGAATATGGAATGCCACCAACTGCCGGACTTGGGATCGGTATCGACCGACTTACAATGATAATGACTAATTCTCCATCGATTCAGGATGTTTTGTTCTTTCCTCAAATGCGGCCTGAAAAAAAAGCAGTTTCGGCTACTGATGAAGATTTTATAAAAATCGGTGTTCCGGCTGAATGGGTTGTGGCTATCAGAAAAGCTGGGTTCTCGACAATTGATGATCTGAAAAATTCTAATCCCAATAAACTAATAAATGATTTGAGCGGATTACGAAAAAAAATGAAACTTAATATTCAGGCATTAAAAATTGAGGAAGTAAAATCATGGTTGGCCTGAGGATAGACTTAGAACTCAGTATTTTTGATATTATGGTAAAATCATACGCCAAATAATAAAGGAAATCCATACGAAGTGAAACCGGTCCATATGGATAGATGCACACTACTAATTTTAGTTAAAGTATTTAAATTATGACTTACGATTAATATTAATAGAAATATACAAAATACTGATAACTGAAATTACCATAATTGTTCCGGTTTTATACAAACCTCCACCGTCAAAAGCAATTTCTTTTTTCTCTTAAATTAAAAAAAATTATTTTTGAAAGAGATTTGAAATTATGAATTGGTTTGTTTTTTGGATACTTATTTACCTGATTTTGATTGTTTATCTTACAGTTAAACATGTAAAATCACTTGATTTGGAAACATATCTTGTCAACAACCGCAACACACGAACTCTTCCTCTTGTGTTTACAACTTTGGCTACGTTTGTTGGAGGTGGTGCATCAATCGGGTTGATGGCAATAGGTTATGAATCTGGCTTTGCGGCAATCGGAATTGGAATAGCTTATGTTATAGGGTTTTTTATTTTATCGTTTTTTGCAAAAAAAATTCATACCATCGGCGTAGTGCAAAATATTTATTCTTTTCCTCATTTCTTAAATAAAAAATACGTAAAACAAGCAGGTTCGCTATATTCTCAAGTATTTTCCTTATCAGTTAGTGGGATTAATATATGTATTTTCTTTTTTCTTCTTGCTGCCCAGTTTGTTGGAATGGCATCATTATTAAAATTTGCTTTCGATATTGGTTATCAAACTGCTGCTATAATTTCATGCATTGTGGTAATTACTTACACAGCATTTGCCGGTTTATCAGGTGTGATTATGACTGATATGCTACAATTTATCGTAATCCTGATTATGATAATTCTGATTTTTATTCTGGGTATTTATATTGATACAAATGCACTGAAATTATTGGATGAATTGCCAAAAGAAATGCTTAATGGAACCTTTTACGGATTACTTTTTTTGATTGGATTACCAATTTTTCTCGCACCCTCTGTTTTAGTCAGGATGGATATCTGGCAAAGAATGCTTGCTGCAAAAAACCAGAAAACAGCAAAAAGGGTCAGCATTATTTCCGGATTAGGAATGCTCCCTTTTTATATTATATTTCCCTTGGTTGGGATGGCATTTCGTATTTCGACCGAAACCGAAATTGAGCCTAAGTATGTTGCTTTTTTATTTCTTGAAAAACATTGTAATGAATTTGTTCTAGGCTTTGGGGTAGTCGGACTTTTAGCAGCTTTAATGTCATCGGGTGATAGTTTTTTGAATATTATTTCGATTTCGGCGGTTAAAGATTTTCTTGGTTGGCGAAAAGAAAAAAAAATAAGTTCTGCGAAATTCACTCAAGCTAAAATTCGAATTGCAACTTTCGTTTTTGGAATTATTGGGATGCTTTTATCACTTATTTTCCCAAAAATCGTTGATTTAATGGTTGTCGGAATAGGAACAATTGTAATATTTGTACCTATAACATTATTAGCATTTATTAAAAAGGATGTTTATGGATATCGATTTGCTGCAATTTCAAGTATTTTATCCGGTTTTTTAGTGAATTTGGCCTTCTTTATTTTTGGAATTATCAATCCCGAAAAATTTGAACCCAAAGCATCGTTTATTCCTGCGTTTATTGTTGCTGCAATAGTAATGATTATTGGAATATTGTTTTCAAAAAAGGATAATTCAATGAGTGAAACGTGATATCATTTTTTTTTCAATTCAAAGGATAATTAAATAGTAAACGAAAAAAAATATCAAATATCGAGCGAAAAATACTGATTTATAAAGTTAAACCAAATATTATAGAAAATGAAATTAAGCATATTTTCAGATGAATCATTTATGAAAGAAGCTTTGAAAGAAGCACAAAAGGCTCTTGAAAAAAATGAAGTTCCGATAGGAGCAGTAATTGTTAGTAATAATAAAATAATTGCGCGTGCTCATAATCTTTGCGAAACTTTAAATGATGCTACTGCCCACGCCGAGATGCAGGCAATAACATCTGCAGCAAATTTTCTGGGAAGCAAATATCTCAATGAATGTACATTATTCATTACCCTCGAGCCTTGTGCAATGTGTGCTTCGGCTGCGGCATGGTCGCAAATTGGAAAAATTGTTTATGGTGCCGATGACGATAAAAAAGGATTTACAAAAATTTATAAAAACCTTTTACATCCGAAAACAGAAGTTGTATCGGGAGTGTTAGAAAAAGATTGTTCTGAAAAATTAATTAATTTCTTCAGGAAAAAAAGAGATTAATCGGATTTATTTCAAGTTTTATCAGATAAAAAGTTAATAACTATTCACTATTATTTTTCAATTGTATTTCCATTGTATTTCCATTGTATTACCATAGCCTTTATTACCCGCAATGGAAGAATTTATTTACAAGGCTCATTATTTTTTCTTCATCATTTTCTATTTCTTCTCTAATATTTTTGTCTTTAAATTCTTTAAGATATTTTACTATCCAATCTATCATTCCCTCTGAGAAAACATCGAATTTAGTATAAATATCTTTTTGTTTTTCAAGACATTCGGCGGATTCATAACATGAAGTGGGTAATTGAGAGAGTTCTTCAAGCTTTGCCTTATTTTTTTCTTCAAAAATATTCACATTAACATAAGTTTTTTCGGCATACTCAAGAGCGTCTTTCATTTCCAGCCCATGACGAGCAGCAACGCATAAACCCGCAAGTAATAAATGAATATCAGCCGAACCGTCAGGGCAACGGAACTCAACAGTTTGTTTATCTGAAAAATCTTTATTCGAAGGTTTCTCATTAGGATTTGCATGACTTATCATGTCATTTTTTCCACACCAACCCAAAGGCACTCTTACCAATACCGAACGATTTCTGTCGCCCCAACAAATATTTGTAGGAGCCTCCTGATGAGGTACTAATCTAAAATAGGAAGTAGGATTTGTATTTCCGAATGCTGTCAAAGAAGAAGCAAGATCAAGATATCCTGCAATAGCTTTTTTTGCAGTATCGCTAAGCTTTCCGTTTTCAACCATTACACTTTTCCCGTCTTTAAACAATTTTGTATGAATATGTAATCCGCTTCCGGCTTTTCCGACAGTAATTTTGGGAGCGAAAGTAATAGTAGCTCCATAATCATAGGCAAGTGTCCTAAGTATCCATTTTGCAATTACCAATTGATCGGCGGCATCTTCAAGATTGGTTGTTAAAAATTCGATTTCATTTTGTTCGTATTCCAAATCGCCGACACTAAAATTCCCTACCTCAGCATGTCCGTATTTAATTTTTCCACCGCATTGGGTTATAGCTTGCATTGCCTCGGTTCTAAATTCTCCCCATTTTGAAAAAGGAGCTGATTCATGGTAACCTCGCTGATCATCAGCTTCAAATAGCATATCTTTTTCGCAGATAAGGTAATATTCAAGTTCACCCATAACCTCGAAAGTTAAGCCGGTTTTTTCTTTTAAAACTTCATGAGATTTTCTTAATATGTTTTCAGGTGAACTTACTAAAGGTTCGCCGTCTTTATTATAATATGAACATAAAATATCTAAACTCGGGATTTCGCTAAATGGGTTTAAGAAAGCTGTTTTATATCTTGGAATTACATATAAATCACTTGACCCTGCTTCAACAAACGAAAAAATACTTGAACCGTCAACTCTTTCGCCGGAGCTTAAAAGTGTATCTAAATGTTCTTTGTCGTTTATAATGAAATTCAGGGTTTTTAATCTGGAATCCCATCCGACATACCTAAAATTGACCATTTCAATGTTATTATCTTCTATATATTTGATTAAGTCCGCTTTTGTGAAATCCTGAGGTAATTTGTTCAGATACTGAACTAAAGGATTAGGATTCATTTCAATATTATTTTTCATAAATTTAAAATTATCATTTTTAATTAGACCCCAAATTTAAAAAAAAAAGAAATATTTCGTTAATTAAAATTTAATTATCTCCTTTTTTAATTCTTTATTTACTTTTGCCAACAATTTTACTATAAAATTATGAACCCAAACGAAACAATAGTATTTTCATTATTCATAATTTTAATATTATCAATCCTTTTTATTGATCTGGGGATTCTTAATAAAAAAAATCATATTGTTTCATTCAAAGAAGCAATGCTTTGGACAATTGTTTGGGTTGGAATTTCAATTGGATTTTATTTTTTTATTTCGAATTTCGGAAATTTAATTCATGGAGCCAAAAACCTTGATGACATTAAACATCTTGCTACTGTTTTTCAGCATCCGATTAATCTTGAGTCAGTTCCCTATAATGAGGCTATTGTTATTTACAATGAAAACCTTGGACTTGAATATCTTACCGGTTATTTAATCGAATATGCTTTGTCAATTGATAATGTTTTTGTTATGATTTTGATATTTAGTGCCTTTGGTGTGGAAAAAATGTATTATCACAGGGTTTTATTTTGGGGGATTCTTGGTGCAATCGTAATGAGGTTTCTATTTATTTTTTTAAGTTCGACTTTAATTCAACATTTTTCATGGATATTATACATTTTTGGTGTTTTATTGGTTTTCACGGGTATTAAAATGTTTGCTAACAGAAATAAAGAAGAGAAAATTAATCCTGAAAAGCACACCATCGTTAAATTTATGTCTAAATATTTTCCTGTTTATCCAAAATATGTCGGGAAAAAGTTTTGGGTTAGAAACCATGGTAAGTTATTTATTACTCCCTTATTTATAGTATTGATAGTCATCGAATTTACTGATGTACTTTTTGCAATTGATTCGGTTCCGGCGATATTTTCCGTTACAAAAGACCCCTACATTGTTTTCTTTTCTAATGTTTTTGCAATCATCGGTTTGCGATCATTGTTTTTTGTTTTAATGAATGTTATCAATTATTTTCATTATCTGAAGGAAGGCCTTGCTATTCTACTGACGGTTATCGGAATAAAAATCCTTGCACATGATTGGTTAGAACAAATCGGTTTTGAGACTAAACATTCATTATTTTTAGTTGTTGCAATTTTAGGAATAAGTATTATTGCATCAATTATTTTTCCAAAAAAAGGCGAAAAAATTAAAAGTTAAAAATAATTCTTCTCAGCGTTCCTACCGAGTTATCTGATCAAAATATTTATCAAAAAGTTTTTGTGCAGCGATGTAGGCACTTATTTTGCCTGAAAGAACTTCTTTTTCAAGTTCGGGAATAATTTTAGAAATATTATTATTGGAGTAAAAATTATCTTTAAGAGTTTGGTTGATTGTTGCAAACATTATGTTTTTTTCTTGTCTGAGGCGATTTTCAGTAAAAAACTTAGTTGATTTTGTAAGTTCAATATAATCAAGAATCATCTCCCAAATTTGTGTGATTCCGGTTTTTGTGATTGAGGAACAAAGCTTTACTTTCGGAATCCATGTCGATTCGGTGGGAGGAAAAAGATGTAATGCATTTTGAAATTCTCTTTTAGCCAATTTTGCCTTGCTGATATTATCGCCATCAGCTTTGTTAATGACTATAGCATCTGCCATTTCCATAATTCCTCTTTTAATTCCTTGCAATTCATCACCTGCTCCTGCAAGCATGAGTAATAAAAAGAAGTCAACCATTGAATGAACGGCTATTTCGGATTGCCCAACTCCTACAGTTTCCACGAAAATAGTATCGAAACCTGATGCTTCGCATAAAATAATTATTTCCTTTGTTTTTCGGGCAACACCACCGAGTGAACCTGCAGAGGGGGACGGCCTTATGAAAACATTTTCTTTTGTGGAAAGATCTTCCATTCGTGTTTTATCACCAAGAATACTTCCTTTACTCTTCATGCTACTAGGATCAATCGCAAGAACCGCAATGTTTCGGTTTTGCGCTGATAATAAAACACCGAGAGATTCAATAAAAGTACTTTTCCCTACACCGGGAGTCCCTGTTATTCCTATTCGTATTGAGTTCCCAGCATGGGGAAGGCATTTTTCAATAATTTTTTGAGCAATTTTATGATGTTGAGGTAAGGAGCTTTCAACCAATGTTATTGCTTGGCTTAATATTGTACGGTTTTTCTCTAAAATACCTTTTACATATTCATCAGCATTAAGTAATGAAATTTTTTTTCTAATAAATTTATTAACTGCTTCCTTATTTATTGGTGAGGGATGTTCAACTCCTTCAATAACTTTTAAAGCTGATTTCTTATTTTTTTCTCTCTCATGCATATTTTAACTGAACAGAAATTATTAGGCAAAGATAATTAGTTCTGATTAATAAAACATTAATTTAACTTAAGAGCATTGTAAATTATACTGAAATATTTGGAGTAATTGAGGAGAGTCAACCAAAAGCTTTGGGGCGGCATTAATTGAATTAATAGTTTAACCATCAATTATATGATAAGATTTTCTTAATGATAAAAATAATTAAAACGGCGATTAGGCAATGCTAAATTCATTTTTAACGTTTTTAGAAATGAAAACTTCATTAGGAATAATTGTATTATCTTGCTTAAAATTTAAAATAATGAAAATAACCAAATTTGTATTATTTATTTTAATTTGCATGCTTTCAATTAATCAGGCTTGTAAACCCTCAACAGCAATTAGAAAGCAGAAAAAATATGAAAAAGCTGCTGAAAAAGCTGCAAAAAAAGACTCAAAAGTTTATGAAACCGGGGTGAAAAGGCATTTAAAAATGCAAAAAGACGACACGAAACAACAAATGAAAATTACCAAACGACAATCAAAAAAATACAATAAACCCAAAAAGAAATCACTTTTTAGACGAATATTTGGATAATTCTAATAGCAATAACTAAAAAAAAATTTAAGAACATCGGAGAAATGGGAAATAAAAGATTGATTTTAACTTCAAATAATTCAATGAGTATTCGAAAAATTTGGCTTTTAGTTATACTTATTTACTTTTTTAGTAAATCAATTTTTTCTCAAGAATTAGAGCAAATTACATTCAACAGAATAACAACCGAAAATATTAAGATTGAAAAAGGTTTATCCCAAAATTCGGTGTTTTGCATATTGCAAGATCAACTCGGATATCTTTGGTTTGGAACCTGGGACGGATTAAATAAATATGATGGTTATAAGTTTTATGTTTATAATAAAAGTAATGGTTTGAGCGGCCAAACCATCAATGCACTTTATGAGGATAAAAAAGGAATAATCTGGGTTGGAACCGACGCAGGTTTAAATAAATTCGACAGGAAGAAGCAAAAATTCACCCATTATTTACATAATGAGAATAATCCACAAAGTATAGTAGATAATTATATTACAACAATTACCGAAGATAAAAATGAAAATTTATGGATCGGTACAATCCATGGTTTAAGTGAATTCGATAAGAAAGCCGAAAGTTTTCAAAATTACCTGAATTATCCGGGTGATAATCGGGGTATTCGTAGTAACGTTATTAACAAAATGTGTTTTGATGATAATGACTTTCTTTGGATTGCAACAAATTACGGCTTAATAAAATTCGACAAAGAAAATAACAGGTCAACACGTTTTTATCATATACCTACTGATACGGGCAGTATTAGTTCAAACATTATCCTTTTTGTTTACAATGATAACAATGATAATATTTATGTGGGAACCGACAAAGGGCTCAATAGGCTAAATAATTCGCAGCAAACATTTTCTAATGTTAATTATTGTTGTGAAGATTCTATCAAATCAAATAGAATTACCTCAATTTTTGAAGATAATTCAGGTAATCTATGGGTTGGAACAGGTGAAAATGGGATATTCATCCGAGAGAAAAACACAAGTTGGTTTACTCATCACATTAATAAAAACTCTGATATAAAAAGCATTAGTAGCAATATGATATCTTGTATATATGAAGATAGAACTTCTACGATATGGATTGGTACATTTAACGGTGTGAATAAAATTGATGAGGACAAAGGCGAGTTTCGAGTTTATAGACAATTGTTACAAAATAGCGATAATCAGAGCCTCAATTATATTCGGTCGATTATTGAAGATGAACAAGGTGTTTATTGGCTTGCTACTCTCGCAGGCATTAATATTGTTAACATCAATACCGGCGAAAATTCACTAATTCAAAACAATCCTAACGATAATAATAGTTTAGCTGAAAATAATATCAGGTCAATAATTAAAGATAAAAAAAGTAATTATTGGATTGCAACAGATCATTCGGGGCTTGATAAATTTGATAATACAAACAATATATTTACTCATTATACTCATGGGGTATTAGATACGAATTGTATATGTGATAATAAGACAACTTGTCTGATTGAAGATTATTTAGGTAATATTTGGGTTGGCACAAACGACGGATTAAACAGAATTGACCCGAGAACTGGAGAAATTACAAATTACTTTAATGATCCTCAGGATAATGAAAGCTTAAGTCATAACCTTATAAGATGTTTTTTTGAAGATAGTGATAGCAATTTGTGGATAGGAACAGATGGTGGATTAAATAAGTTTGTTAGTGAGAGTAATAAATTCATTTCATATAAAAACGATTCCTTAAATCCATTAAGCATTAGTGATGATAGAATATTTTCGATTTATGAAGACAAATTCGGTGCATTGTGGATAGGTACGGTTTATGGCGGATTAAATAATATGGATAGGGGAAAAGGTGAGTTCAAATCATATTCGAAGGAGAAAGGCTTGCCTCACAATTTGATTTACGATATTCTCGAAGATAAAAATAATAATTTGTGGATAAGCACAAACTGGGGCTTATCAAAATTCAATACTTTTTACGAGAAATTTATAAATTATGACGTTTCGGACGGGCTTCAGGGAAATGAATTTAATTTGGGAGCTTCGTTGAAAAGCAGTGACGGATATTTGCTTTTTGGGGGAACCAACGGCTTAACTTATTTTATTCCTGAAAAAATAAAAGCAAATTTAAACAAACCTTCTTTGGTTTTAACAAATTTCAAAATATTCAACGAGGAACAAGGACGAGAGGTTTTTAATAACGATACGATTAGGCTAAACTATGACGATAATTTTTTCTCATTTGAATTTTCGGCATTAAATTTCTCATCTCCTTTAAAGAATATGTATAAGTATAAATTAGAAAATTATGATAAAAATTGGGTGGCACGTGATGCGAATACGCGATTTGCCGAATACACAAAAGTTAGTCCGGGTACCTATTATTTCAAAGTAAAGGGATCAAATAATGATGGAATATGGAATGAAGATGAATTAATGATTACGGTTATTATCAAACCACCATGGTGGACAACATGGTTTTTTAGAATTTCTTTCGGAACTTTTATGATAATATTGATATGGTTTTTAATTAACAGAAGATTTAAACACGTTAAATCAAAACACGAAGTTGAAAAAAAAGTACTTCTTTTTGAAAAACAGCTTTTCGATCTTGAACAAAAAGCCCTACGCTTACAAATGAACCCACATTTTATTTTTAATTCCCTTAACTCAATTCAAAGTTTTGTAATTGCCAATGATACAAAGAAAGCAATCTTTTATCTTGCAAAATTCTCGCAATTAATGCGTTCAATTCTCGCTAATTCAAGTGAGTCGGTAATTCCTCTAAAAGAAGAAATAAAAGCATTAAAATATTATTTGGATATTGAAAAATTAAGATTCGAAGATATGTTTGATTATCAAATAAAGATAAGCAGAGATATTGATGACGAATTTTTTGAAATACCACCGATGATTATACAACCTTATGTTGAAAATGCTATTATTCACGGATTATTACACAGTAAAAAAGAAGGGTTTATTAATATTGATTTTAATTTACACGACAATAATAGTATTTTATGCACCATAAAAGACAATGGAATTGGAAGAGAGAAGTCTCAACAAATTAATGAAGAATCAGGCTTGAAACGGAAATCAAGAGGGATGATGATTACTAAACAACGATTGGATATTATGAACAAGGGTAATGATGAAAAATACTCGGTAAAAATTACTGACTTGAAAGATTCGGTAGGCGAAGCCCTTGGTACAAGGATTGATTTGATAATTAATTATAAGAGTTATTAATTTTTTTTTTAGTCTGATAATTGATAGAAAATATAATAATAAAGCCACTGTATATCCCACCTAATGAAATGAATATTAGGCCTTGAATTGAATTTCAAATTTTACTTTCTCCTAATTACTCATAAAATGAAATATTGAATATTAAAATTATTTAGCTCTAAATTTCACACATTGCAATTTTTTATTATTTTTGTTGGGGGGTTCTTAGAAGATATTTTATGATAAAAGCAATAATAATTGACGACGAAAAAAAATCAAGAGAGGTTTTATCAGGACTTTTAGATATGTTTTGCAAGCAAGTCGAAGTAGTTGCCGAAGCTGATTGTGTGAAAACAGGTATTGAAGTATTAAGCAAACACAAAACTGATGTGGTGTTTCTTGACATTCAAATGCCGGACGGAAGTGGTTTCAAACTATTGGAAAAGATTGAAAAACCTGATTTCGATATTATTTTTACTACCGCTTATGATCAATATGCAATTCAAGCAATCAGGCATAGTGCTCTTGATTACCTTCTCAAACCGGTAATTCCTGATGAGCTACAAAATGCCGTAAAAAAAATTGAACTCAAAAAACAAAAAGAAAATATTGAGAAAAACCTTGAAGTTTTATTGAGCAATATTAAATCCCCAATTAAAAAATCATCTAAAATTATTCTTTCAACTGCCGAAAAAATACACATAATAGATATTAACAATATTTTAAGATGTGAATCCGATAATTATTATACGAGATTCTTTTTTACAAATTCTAAACCTATTTTAATATCCAAAACCTTAAAAGAAAACGAGGAGCTTCTTTCAGAACATAATTTCTTAAGGATTCATAAGTCTCATTTAGTTAATACAAAGTATATTAAAAGTTTTATCAGAAATGATGGCGGCTACATCGTTATGAGCGATGGTAGTGAAGTACCCGTTTCTAGAAGGAAAAGAGAAAAGGTGTTGGAAATTTTACATAACATTTAGTTAAATCTGTTAAATAAGCCTAAAATGATGATGATTAAACGACAAATGACCACTAATTATCCACCGAATTATCCTATTAATTTTATTGCCCCTATTTCCGATTTATCCCTTATTAGCCTTAATACTTATAGGTTACAGAATTTAATACCGATAACTGATTTTTTTTTACCGTTGCCTGATTAAATATTTATAATATTGTAATTTTATTTATTTTTACACAAAATCGAGTTTTATGGATGATTTTTTATATATACTTATTGGAGCGGCTTGGTTAGCATTTACAATTTACTCAAAAAATCAAAAACAAAAAAACAAAAAACTTGAAAGAAATAATTCTCAAACTAAAACAGAGTCACAAAAAGAAGGTGTAAGCTCATTGTTTGAATCTTTGTTTTCCGATAAAGAAATTAATACACAGCAAAATTATTATTCTGAAAATATAGAACAATCAAATATAATTCCTTCTCTTTCAGAAGTTAATTATACAGAGAATTTAGATCAATTTCAGGAAACTCCTCCTGAAATATTTGAAAAAGTATTGGATGAAGAAGATATTGATAATAATCTAATAAAAGAAGAAATAATTAATGGTAATGATATAGATTTTAATTTAAGAAAGGCGGTTATCTATTCTGAAATTTTAAAAAGACCTTATACTTAAGAAAATACTTTTGTTTTTTCAAGGGATTTTTTTTTTGGAAATTAGAAAACTTTTATAGTATCTTTACCGACTTTTTATGCACAATGTATAATCTAACATAAAATTATATGGTATGTTAAAAAATTTACTTTTAACCATTGGAATAATACTAACAGCAAACGTATTAGTATTTTCACAAGGAACCCTACAAGGGGTGGTTGTTGATAAAGAAACAAACGAACCGATCCCATTTGTAAATATCGTAGTTGAACTTGGTGGAACTATGGTCGGAGGTGGTGCCTCTGATTTTGACGGTAATTACGTTATAAAACCTATTACACCGGGTAAATATGATGTTAAAGCCACAGCGGTTGGTTACAGGCCTATGCTTATTCGTAGCATGGTTATTTCTGGCAACAGAATTACTTTTTATGACCTGATAATGGAATCAACAACAGAAAATCTTGAAGAATTTGAAATCGTTGAGTATGTCGTACCACTGATCAATAAAGATCAGACATCAAGTGGTGCAACTATTACGAAAGAAGAAATCTCAAAAATGCCAAACAGATCGGCCAATGCCGTTGCCTCAACCGTTGGTGGAGTATTTTCCTCCGATGGTGAACGTGGTAGTGTCAGGGGTGCCCGGGCAAGTGGTACAATAATGTACATAGATGGAGTCAGGGTACGTGGTTCATCAAGCCTACCAGCATCTGCAATTGAACAGGTTGATGTTATATTAAGCGGCTTACCTGCTCAATATGGTGATGCAACCGGGGGTATTATAAGTGTTACAACAAGAGGCCCATCACGTACTTTTGGTGCAGGTTTTGAATTGCAAACCTCACAATTTCTTGATGCTTTCGGTTATAACCGCCTCGGTTTTAATATGCAGGGCCCAATAATAAAAGGTAAAGATAAAAACGGAACTGCATTATTAGGATATTTTATTGCAGGTGATGTAAATTACAATGAAGACGGACGGCCAACAGCTAACGGTATTTATAAAGTAAAAGATGATGTTCTTGCAAGCCTTAAAGAAACCCCTCAAAGAGTTTCCGGAACAGGTTATGGTGTTTATCCAAATGCAGAATTTGTTAAAATGAACGATTTGGATCATGTAAAATCAACGCAAAATACAGAAAACACAACTTTCAGTATTTCAGGAAATTTAAATGTTAGGACAACGGAAACAACTACATTGACCTTTGGAGGTTCAATGAATTACAGTAATCGCCGTGCATATAGCTATTATGGTTCATTATTTAATTATGAAAACAATCCACAGGTGATTTCAAGTACCTGGAGAGCTTATGGTAAATTTACCCAACGTTTTCCTTCCGACAATGAAAGTAACTCATTAATCAAAAACATTTATTACTCTATTCAGGCTGATTATAGTAAAACTCATGATCTTACACAAGACCCAAAACATAAAGATAATCTTTTTAAATATGGTTATCTTGGAAAATTTGACACTCATACCATAAGATCATATGATATTGGTGTTGACACAATAAATGGACAAGCCTTTACTAATGTATGGTTACAGAATGGATTTTTCGATACAGCCTATGTTTTTTCTAAATATGATTATAATTCAGAAGTTGCAAATTATACCCAGTTATATTATGACTTATATCCTAATAAATGGGGTAATTATTTTGCCGGAGGCGATGGTAACTGGATGAATAGTGATCAAGTACAACTTGGAGGCGGTTTGTTAAATGGCCAGAATCCCGAATCAGTATATGGTTTGTTTGCTAATATAGGCGGAAAATATAATGGTTACAATGTTGGTGATTATGCGCAAATTGGTATTAATGCAAAATTTTCTGCCGATATTGGAAAACATGAATTACAATTCGGACTTTCTTACGAACAAAGAATTGACCGTGGATATGGATATGCTCCTACTAATTTATGGGGACTGATGCGAGGGTTAACAAACTTCCATATTGAGCAGCTTGATAGATTTGACCCGCAACTTGTTTATCGTGATGGAGTATTTCAGGATACCATTTATTATTATCGAAAATACGATGAAAATTCACAAAGAACATTTGACTACAATTTAAGACAAAAATTAGGACTTCCGACTGACGGCACCGATTTCATTAACATTGACTCTTATGACTTTGATACATATTCAATTAATTATTACGACAAAGATGGAAACAGAAAAACCATAAGTCTTGATGAGGATATCTTCTCCATAGATATGTTTAGCCCTGATGAATTATTAAATGATGGTAATTCTTACGTAGGATATTATGGATATGATTATACAGGTAAAAAATTAACTAATAATCCAAGTCTTGATGATTTCTTTAATAAAACCATAAACATTGGTGGCAAAGAAGTTCATACACGTGAAATTGATGCCTTCAGGCCTATTTATATGGCAGGCTATATTCAGGATAAATTTGCTTTTAAGGATTTAATTTTTAATGTTGGTGTTCGTATTGACCGCTTTGATGCTAATCAAATGGTCTTAAGTGATCCGTTTTTATTATTTCCTGCTAAAACTGTCGAACAAGTGCCCGAAAGCCTTATCCCTGATGGTGGAATACCCGATAATATTGGAAATAACTTTACTGCCTATGTTGATGACATTGTTCACCCCACAAGGATAGTAGGATATCGCGAGGGAAATAAATGGTACACTGCCGATGGAACAGAGGTACAAGACCCACTAATTATTGATCCATCTGGTGTAAAACCTCTTGTAATTGACCCAACTCTTGAACATGTCACAATAGAATCATTTAAAGATTACGAGCCACAAATTAGTGTGATGCCTCGCCTTTCATTTTCTTTTCCAATTTCTGATGAAGCATTATTTTTTGCTCATTATGATGTTTTAACACAAAGACCCACAGCTTGGCTAAGAATGGACCCTGCCGATTATTATTTCTTTGAAACCAGTACGGCTGCAATTAGTAACCCTAATTTGAAACCCACAAAAACAATAGACTATGAATTAGGATTCCAACAAAAACTTACCAATTCTTCATCCCTTTCATTCTCTACCTTCTATAAAGAAATGAGAGATATGATTCAATATTATAGATTTAGTGGTGCCTTTCCAAGGGATTATTATACTTATATTAATATAGACTTTGGTACAGTTAAAGGAATGACGGTTTCTTACGATTTAAGAAGAACAAATAATGCAAGAGTCAGAGCTTCTTACACTCTTCAATTTGCTGATGGAACAGGTTCTTCAAACGAAACATCACAGGCACTTGTTACTTCGGGACAACCCAACTTACGAACTCTTAATCCTTTAAATTGGGACAGACGTCATGCGATTAATCTTTTAATAGATTATCGTTATGCTGATGGAAAAAAATATAATGGCCCAACAATTAAAAAGAAAATAAAAGGAACCGATAAATATAAAACTATTCAAATACTGAAAAACACCGGGTTTAATTTAACATTTAACGGAGGTAGTGGTACACCTTATAGCAAATCCAGTAGAATTGTCAGTCTTGGATCAGGTGGACACCAATTACAAGGATCAATAAACGGATCCAGATTACCTTGGCAATTCAGAATGGATCTCAAGGTTGATAAAGATTTTTATATTAAATTTAATAAAGAAGAAGGAGAAAATGCTAAATTTGGTAGCTTAAATGTTTATCTTCAAGTATTAAATGTTTTAGATTCCAAAAATATTATGGGTGTTTACCGTGCAACAGGAAATCCTGATGATGATGGATATTTAGCTGCTGCACAATATCAAACAGAAATCAATCAGCATTACGATGCACAATCTTTTAGGGATTTATATTCAATAAGAATTAATAATCCGGGAAATTATAGTTTACCAAGAAGAATACGTCTTGGTGTTATATTTAATTTCTAATTGAAATAAATCAATAATTTGAATTTTAAAAAACAAAATTAATTAACTATGAAAAATATAATTAGAATAATTTTTGGTTCAGTATTTTTTATTCTGATAACAAATGGTATTTATGCAGACAAGTATATAGGCGAAAAATCCGGAAAACCTACAGAAAATAATCTAAAGGAAACTGCTGCAGGTTGTTCCGCCGGTTCGGCTTTTAAATTTTTAGACATAAATAATATCAGATGTAGAATAAATACAGGAGGAGATATGTGGTGGGACTTAGTTGATGTTGCAAGGTATTTTATTCCTGCAAACACAATTAAAACTTCTATGTTTTCTGCATCACTCTGGATTGGCGGACTCGATGTTAATGATCAGTTGAAATTAGCTGCACAACGCTATCGGGGAAATGGAAATGATTATTGGCCGGGGCCCTTAACTATTGATGGAACCGCTGCTGTTGATGATGTAACATGTGCAAAATACGATAAATTCTTTATCACAACTCGACAAGAAATTGATGACTTTTTGGCATGGTGGGACGATAAAAGTGCTTACCCCAATTATGAAATACCTAATTCAATTCTCGAATGGCCAGCTCATGGTGATACTGAAAAACACCAAAGTTATTATCTTGCACCATTCAAAGATGTTGATAGCGATAATGATTACGTGCCTGAAAATGGTGATTATCCTTATTATGATATTGAAAATGTTTTATGTCCGGAAAATTATAAAGATGACCCAAATTTTATACCAACACCCACAAGAGAAGATGAAGAAGGTATTGTAACCGGAGGCATTTTATCTGACCAGGTAATAAAAGGTGATAAAAATCTCTGGTGGGTTTTCAACGATAAAGGAAATGCTCATACGGAAACCGATGGTGCTGCTATTGGTTTGGAAATAAGGGGACAGGCATTTGGCTTTTCTACTAATGATGAAATCAATAATATGACATTCTATAGTTATGAAATTATTAATCGTTCAACTTATACTTTAACGGAGACTTATTTTAGCCAATGGGTTGATACCGACCTCGGCTATGCAAAGGACGATTATGTAGGTTGTGATGTTAAAAGAGGATTAGGTTATTGTTATAATGGGAAAGCAATTGATGGTAGTGGACAGCCTGAAGCTTATGGCTCACAACCTCCTGCTATTGGTGTTGACTTTTTTCAAGGCCCGTATATGGATCCTGATGATAAGGATAATCCGAAATTTGACCCGAATGACTGTTCAATTGTGAGTGATCCTATTGATGCCTGTGCAATAAATGGAGTTAATTTTGGTAATGGAATTGTTGACGACGAACGTTTTGGAATGCGTCGATTTGTGTATCATAATAATTCTGAAGGTCCTGCAGCATGCAGAGACCCTCGCTACGCTCCTGAGTATTATAATTTTTTAAGAGGAATATGGAAGGATAATACAAAAATGTTATATGGAGGAGATGCACACGGACTTGATAGTGATGGGCCGGAGTGTGATTTTATGTTTCCGGGAAATTCCGACTTATGCAACTGGGGAACAGGTGGTCAACCACCAAACGGTGGATGGAACGTTAATCCAAAATACTGGACTGAGGAATCGATACCCAATCCATATGGAGATAGACGATTTATGCAATCAGCAGGTCCTTTTACTCTTGAACCGGGTGCTCTTAACTATATTACGGTTGGTATTCCCTGGGCAAGGGCAACCTCTGGTGGTGCTTGGGCTTCAGTAGAACTTCTTAGAATCGTTGATGATAAATGTCAGGCCTTATTCGAAGTTTGCTTTAAAGTTATTGATGGTCCGAGTGCACCTGATTTAAGTTTTCTTGAATTAGACAAAGAAGTTATTGTTTACATAAGTAATGCAAAGGGTTCAAATAATTATAAAGAAGAATATTCTGAATGGGATATTTTAATTAGTAAAGCCAATTATGATACTGTTCCTAAGAATTTGAGATACGATTCATTATATAGATTTGAAGGCTACCAAATATATCAGTTGAGAGATGCTGAGGTAACCCTTGAAAATATTCATAATCCTGATTTAGTCCGACTTATTGCACAGTATGATATAACAAATGGTATTGGGAAATTAGTTAACTATTATAAAGATGATAATCTTAATGGTGCTAATGTTCCGGTTCTTGAGTGTGATGGGGGAGATGACGGAATTGTGCACTCCTTCAAAATAACTGAAGACCTATTTGGCGAAGAAGATAGAAACCTTGTTAATCATAAGCAGTATTATTATACAGCAATTGCCTATGCCTATAATAATTTTAAACCTTATATTCAGAGTAATCCGGCAGATTTGGACGGACAAAAAAAGTCATATCTTGCAGGTAGAAAAAACATTAAAACATATACGGCAATACCACATATTCCGGTTAATGGTGTTATTTTTAATTCTGAATATGGTCAAGGACCGGAAATAACAAGATTACAAGGCCAGGGAAATGGAGGCATGGAACTTGAGATGAAAAAATCATCTATTGATTTATTAATGGAAAAAGAACCATATGGTTATGTAGTTAATAAACTTGAAAGCGGGGAAAAGGATACTATCTATTTTGGTGATTCCAGCAATGTGCCGATTATAGAAAATCCGGTTTATGAATTTTCTCACGGACCACTTGATATAAAAGTTGTTGACCCCTTAAATGTACAAAAAGCGAATTATGCTTTGAAGTTTTATGATGGCTTAACCCCTCATGATGTAGATTCAACGAATAATGACAGTACAAATATTTTCCGTGCTAAATGGAAATTAATAAATACTGATAATAATCACGTTTATGACTCCGATACAACAATTTCAGTTAACTATGAGCAACTCTTGCTTGACATTGGATTATCGATAAATATTCATCAAGTGTTGTTCCCGGGTGATACTTTAGATGATGGAGAGCATACTGCTAATAACGGATTAATTGTTTCTTCTGTTAATTATGCAGATAGTTCAAGCAGATGGCTTGGTGGTGTTGAAGACAATAATATTCCCGGCAGTTCATCAAACTGGATACGATCAGGTAGTTATTTAGATGAGGCAAATGCAGCATTTAATGACTGGAATATGAGTTCCAACAAACCCTATGACCCGAAAGAAATTTATGAAAAAATTGGGGTTGGAACATGGGCTCCTTATATATTATCTTCTTTTTACGAAAAAACCGGTGGACAGGGAGATGCATCTCCTGCTTATACAAGACGGTCGAAAGAAGGAAGTAAGATGAGTGACTTAGCAAGTGTTAATATTGTTATTACACCTGAGAAAGCTTTATGGACAAGATGTCCTGTAATTGAGATGAGTGCAGATTCGATATTGTCTGAGGGAAGGGCTAAAAGGTTCAGAATTAGAGCTGCACAATCTGTCGATCAAGATGGAAATCCTGCTGAAGAAGGTAGCGGTTCAAGTATAAATTCTGGTGATCCTAATTATATAAATGAAACGGGAATGGGATGGTTCCCTGGTTATGCAATTAATTTAGAGACAGGTGAAAGACTCAATATGATGTTCGGAGAAAATTCATGGCTCGTTGCAGAAAACGGTAGAGACATGATTTGGAATCCTACAGCAAGGTATTATTCATATCCCGATCCACAAATATTATTTGGTGGAATGCACTATGTTTATGTATTTGGAACATCTTATCGTAAATTTGGGGCAGGCGCAAATCTTTTTTCATACGACTTTCCGGTATATGATGCCGGATCAATGTTGAGATATGCAATAGATTCTGCTTTTAGTGATCCAAATATTTTTAATGTTTTTCCTCCGGCACTTTATTCAGGAGCTATGTATGTTGGTCTTCCTCTTTCAATTCCTACTGAAAACTGGTTAGATAATGAAGTTACTATAAAAATTAGGGTTGAAAAACCATATCAAAGGTATTATTCAAAACCAATAAAATCAGAATTAGGAGCAAATGATCGTTATCCGGAATACACATTCTCAACAGATGGTATTTCTGCCTCATACACTAATTTAGAAAAAGCAAAATCCGACCTTGATCTGATCAACGTTGTTCCTAATCCATATTATGGATATTCAAGCTATGAAATCAACCAAATTGATAATCGAGTAAAAATTGTTAATCTTCCAAAAACTTGTACAGTTACAATATATAGTCTGAATGGGACTCTAATCAGGCAATTTACAAAGGATGAACCTGCAACATATATAGATTGGAACTTAAAGAATTTTGCTGGAATTCCAATTGCAGGGGGTATTTATCTAATACATGTTAAGGCGGCAGCCGGTGAAAGAATTGTTAAATGGTTTGGGTCATTACGTCCTGTCGATTTAAATGCTTTCTAATAAATAATATGGTAAAATTGAATTCAAAAACAATAAAAACAAAAAGTATGAAAAATATTTATAAATACTTGCTTACAATAATATTGATAGGATTGTTAGTAATTCCTGTTAACAATTTATTTGCTGGAAACAAGGACAGATCAGGACAAGCCGGTGCATACGAGTTATTAATAAATCCTTGGGCTCGAAGTGCCGGATGGGGTGGTGTGAATATCTCGAATAGCCGTGGACTGGAATCAATTTATTCTAATGTTGCGGGCCTTGCCTTTACAAAAAAAACGGAATTAGTATTTTCCAGTACACAATGGCTGCAAAATTCTGATATAAAAATTAGTTCGTTTGGTTTTTCGCAACGTCTTGGAGAAAGCGGAGTTTTAGCTGTTGCAATTGTTTCATTAAATATGGGTGATATTGAAATTACCAAAGTTGGTTTACCCGAAGGAGGTATAGGTACATATAATCCGAATTTTATGAATATTAATATTGCCTATTCAAAAGCTTTTTCTAATAGTATTTATGCAGGTATTAATTTAAAAATAATATCCGAATCAATATCTGATATTAGTGCACAAGGAGTTGCAATTGATGCAGGTATTCAATATTTGACAGGAGAGCGAGAAAATATTAAATTCGGTATTACTTTAAAAAATGTAGGGCCAACTCTAAGTTTTAACGGAGATGGTATGTCGTTTAGAGCAATTATTCCCGGTGATGATCATAATAAATTTACTGTTGAACAACGCTCTGAAGATTTTGAACTCCCAACACAATTAAATATTGGTGCTGCTTATGATTTTCTTTGGGGAGAAAACCAGCGTTTTACCGTTGCAGGTAATTTTGCATCAAACGCATTTTCTAAAGATCAATTCATTTTTGGTTGTGAATATTCTTTGAAGGAGTATTTGTTATTGAGAGCCGGATATACTTATGAAGAAGGTATCACGGAAAAGAAAAACAGAACAACATGGTTTACAGGGCCAAGTGCTGGATTCTCCATACAAGTACCATTAAATAAGGAAAAAGGCTCTCTGTTTTCTGTTGACTACTCTTTCAGGGCTACTGACCCTTACACAGGAATTCATTCAATCGGTGCAATGATAAGTTTTTAAGAAAATTAATTTTTATTTTTCAGAAACAGATTTAATTAACCTAAAAAATTTAATATAAAGCACACAATTAATCAAATATTACGTTATTCTTTAATTAGAATAATTTAAATAAAATACAATTTTCATAAGGACCCTTTAGCGAGGGTCTTTTTGTCATTTATTATCAAACTAAAAACTATAACAATGTCTGAAATAAAGTATTTTTCAGAAGAAGGATTTAAAAAATTGAACGATGAATTAAATCATTTAATGAATATTGAAAGACCTTCAATTTCCCAACAAATTGCAGAAGCCAGAGATAAAGGCGATTTATCAGAAAACGCTGAATATGATGCTGCAAAAAATGCACAGGGTTTGCTTGAGCTTAAAATCTCAAAACTTCAGGAAACTGTTAGAACCGCAAGAATAATTGACGAATCAAAACTTGACAACTCAAAGATTTTAATTCTTTCGACTGTTAAAATTAAAAATCTTAAAAATGGTGCATTAATGTCTTATAAACTTGTGCCTGAAAATGAAGCGGAAATAAGATCAGGGAAAATCTCGGTTAATTCGCCTATCTCAAAAGGGTTGTTAGGAAAGAAAGTTGGTGATAAAGTTGAAATTGAAGTGCCTGTTGGTAAAATTCAATTTGAAATCATAGAAATATCAAGATAAATATAATAGTAAAAACTTAGAAATCATGCCAAGTATATTTTCTAAAATTGTGAAAGGAGAATTACCTTGCTATAAAATTGCAGAAAATGAAAAATTTCTAGCATTTTTAGATATTAATCCTCTTTCAATGGGACATGCTCTTGTCATTCCAAAAGAAGAAACTGATTATATTTTTGATCTTAATGACGAACTTTACAAGGAATTGTTTTTGTTTGCAAAACAGCTATCAAAGGCAATTGAGAAAAGCGTAAAATGTATTAGAATCGGCCTTGTGGTTTATGGCCTTGATGTTCCCCATGCTCACATTCATTTAATTCCTCTTTTGGGAAACAATGATATTGACTTCAGTAAACCCAAATTAAAATTGAGTAAAGATGAATTTTTAGAGTTGTCGAAGAAAATTAATAAAGAGTTTAAAAAATTAAAAGTCGATTTCTAATAAGCCCTTTCGTTCTTTCCCTCACAATAATTTATAAAAGATTTATTAACAACTTTATTGCCACCCGGTGTTGGGTAATTACCGGTGAAATACCAGTCGCCTGTGTGGTTTGGGCATGCTTCGTGTAAATCTTCAATTGTTTGATAAATTATTTTTACTTCAGCTTTAATATCTTTTGAAGTTAATAGTTCTGAAATTTTCTCAGATATTCTTTCAGGAGAAAAAGCTTTATAAATTTCTTTTACGTGATTGCAAATTTCTTCTTTAGGGAGTTTCTCTTGTTTTTTTGACTTTTTATAAATTTCGTTAATAAGATTTTTTTGATTTGTTTCATTAAGAAGTTCAATGACAGCTTTAAATGCAATAAAATCATTCAATTTAGCCATATCAATTCCATAACAGTCGGGGTAACGGATTTGTGGTGCAGACGAGCCTACAATTATTCGTTTTGGCCCAAGTCGATCTATTATTCTTAAGATACTTTTTTTAAGAGTTGTACCGCGAACAATTGAATCATCAATTATTACAAGATTATCAACTCCCTTTTTTACAGTTCCATAAGTAATATCATAGACATGAGCAACAAGGTCATCTCTTTGATTATCCTCAGTAATAAAAGTTCGCATTTTGAGATCTTTAACTGCCACTTTCTCAATCCGTGGCTTAAGTTTTAATATTTTCTCAATTTCTTCATTAGTTGCTTTTGCACCTAAATTCAATATTTTATCTTTTTTTACTTTATTACAAAAGGTTTCTAATTCTTCTATCAAACCACGAAAAGCAACAGAAGCAGTATTTGGAATATATGAAAAAACCGTGTTAGTAAGATCGTAATCAATAGCTTTTAGGATCGCAGGAGCAAGCAGGCTTCCAAGCTTTTTTCGTTCTTTATAAATATCTTTATCCGTTCCTCGCGAAAAATAAATTCTTTCAAATGAACACGATTTCTTTTCAATCGGATTTTTATAGAGAAGTTCATCGACTTTTCCATTTTTCTTGATAATCAATGCGTACCCGGGTTTTATTTCATGAACTTTTTCTGCACTTACATTAAATGCTGTCTGAATTACAGGTCGTTCGGATGCAGCCACCACAACCTCATCATCTTTGTAATAAAATGCAGGACGAATTCCGGCAGGATCTCTTAAAACAAATGAATCACCGTGCCCCAAAAGGCCTGCAATAACATAACCCCCATCCCAATTATCAGAAGAATTTTTTAAAACATTTTGTAACTCAATTTGGTCAGCAATATTTTGTGAAATTTCTTTTTTATTAATTCCGGATTCTTTAAATTTTCGATATAAAATTTCGTTTTCCTCATCAAGAAAATGTCCTATTTTTTCAAGTATCGTAATTGTATCCGATGTTTCAACAGGATATTGGCCTAATTCAATAAGTTTTTGAAAAAGCTCATCAACATTAGTCATATTAAAATTTCCGGCAAGCACTAAATTTTTTGTCATCCAATTGTTGTTTCTAACAACAGGATGAAGATTTTCGATACGGTTTGACCCAAAAGTGCCATATCGCAGATGTCCTAAAAATAATTCTCCA
>Ga0208648_1001025_pt1 | contig 24808 bp, 21 predicted proteins | sample AntAceMetag02UKL_FD_184772 | JGI IMG/M metagenome (GOLD analysis project Ga0208648, IMG submission 184772) | Saline lake microbial communities from Ace Lake, Antarctica - Antarctic Ace Lake Metagenome 02UKL (SPAdes) (version 2) | ecosystem: Environmental > Aquatic > Non-marine Saline and...
GAAATAACAAACAGGCCAAAGTCGATTGGCAGTTTCGGACAAAAGATGCTCGGATAAAATTAAAAAGATTATATCCGAAGTTTTAGGATATACAGTGTACTAGGAGTTTGTCCATTAATGAAGCAGGAACGATATTAAATTCTTCGTAATAGTTATCAGCATGAGTTGGCTGCAATACCTGCAATCTGCTTTTTACCGTTAAACCGGGTGCTACAACCAGCGCGTTTTTACTGAAACGCGCATCGGTAGGGCTGGTCACTTTATTTAAAAAATTCCAGGCAATAATCATTGCCATAATAATGGTTTTGCCCGAACCGGTAGCCATTTTACTGCACCAGCGCTCAAATGCGCTGCCGTCACCCTGAATATCTATACCGACTTTTTCAGCCGCAGGGGCTTCTGTCATCCAGATTAACGTTTCAATGGCCTCCAACTGACAAAAGAAAAACCGCTTCTCTTTTCTCTCTTCAGGGTCCAGCCAATGGCCAAGCAGCCTTTTAGTAATACCTGTTACACCAGGATGGCCGGCTTCCCGCCAATCTTTTATCCTTGGCCTGATTTTATTTACCTGCTCAATTTCCACAAAGATACCCGGATCATCAAACCCCTTGGAATCCGGTGTTGCCATTACATATCCGGCCGGTCTTCGGCCGTCTTTAATCTGGAAATCTCTGTTTTCCCTGTCGTAAAACCAATGCTGTTCCGGTTCTTCATAAGGGGTATTGATAATGAGTCTGTCGATATTTTTCGCCATCCGCTATATCCTTATACCAAGACGATCCAGCATTACGACAAAATTGATACACTCAACACCTTGTTCATCACAAATCAGAGGAATCCTGTAATTTCTTTTCTTTCCCGGTTTTTGAGGTTGTGCTTCCTCAAAAGTTACAACGACTTTCTCTTTTACCTTTGCATAGGCAATCAAGGTAATATCATTTTGATTAGCGCCTTTTGGATCATTATTTGTTTCATATTCTTTCTCTAACTCCAAAGAAACAGCATTTATTTCATCAGTAATCGGCTCTGCGTCAAACTGATTATCTATCATCCAAACACGCAAAGGATATTTTTCTCTTTTCTTGTCCTTTGGCAGTTTTTTATCTGCCGATGAAATGGGGTCAATCTCATCAAAGACAGGTTTGATTAGAATAAGATCATTTCGGCATTGGGCGAGTTGTTTCCATAAAGAGAGGAACACCCTTATGGGATAGCCGCTGTTCCAGGCAGTTATAAAGATATTGGCATCAAGGCAATATTGATCACTCATAATTGCCTGCCCATCTCTAAAGTATGCGAAACTCGCTTTAAATCAAATGCCTGGCAAAGTTTGTGTAACCCAATCTCCTTGTTGTGATATGCCTGAAAAAGAGTATTCGCGTAAATATGTCCATATTGCTTAAGCACTTCCTGTGGACGGTTTCTGACAGGCCCGCCAGTGCTTTCTTTAAGTTTTTTTTGCAACTTTCTGTATTCAGCTTTTAGTTGTGTCTCAAAAGTTAGATAGACGGTCTGGTCAATAATCATCATTTGTCTTAACCGCACCAGGCAAGCATAAGGACTCACTTTAAAATATTTCGCAATATCCTTGACAGCATCCAGATCATCTATAGTATCCACAACAGATAGAATTTGTTCAGCAGGCATCAAAACATTGCCGGACAATTCGTCACACCATTTTTCAACCTGTTGGTGATAAGCGCCCCAGTCATCAATCGCGCTTTCCTTTCTAAGCAGATGCCCTAGCTCATGAAACAGGGTGAAGGATTGCGCTTTTTTTGCATCTGAATCATTGATAATGATGATCGGTAATTTCTGATGGTAAATAGCCAGCCCCCGAAACAGCGCCCTATCCACATGAGACCATCCTTTGTACTTGCTGGTCATAAAAACAAAAATGTTTTTTTCTTCCAGCATTTCTTTCCATTTAGAAAACTTAAAACTCTCTTCTGTTATGTCTAACCAATCACGCACCTGTTGCGCCGCGAAATCGGCCATGGCATCTCTTTTTAACTCAGGCGGATGAAAGGCAGCCACCGGTTCGCCCATATCTTCACGCAGTTCTAAAATCAGTTCACGGAAACGGTCAACCCGAGCAGTCAGACTGCGAATTTTATGTTCGCTAAAAACATCCGCATTGCTATCGGCAAGCTGGCGGAAGGCTGGTATTGCCTTATCAAACTGATATTTTTCAGGAAGGTGATCTGAAATAAATACCCAACGCGGCACTTTATATAGATCAGCAAGGGTATCTATTTGTTTAAAGGTCGGTTTTTTATGTCCCTGCTCTATGACAGCAATTTTTGCCACTTTTTTTGAAACAACAGGGAGACTCAAACCAATTTGCTCGCGGCATTGACGCAATATATCCTTATTTATATTTTCAACTATGCTTGCCATTACTACACCTTTATTACCCGCAAAGATTCAATCCCGCGATCATCAATAATTTTTACGGCGATTGTTGTACCCGGTTCAAACTCAAGCGATGTCGTGCCCCTAAAAGCTTCAATTTTTTCTTCATCGATTTCCGCTTTTAAGTTTTTAGCAAGTTTGCTCCAGCCCTCTTTTATACCTGCCATTGGGAAAAACACCTGGGAAGGAAAAAGCGAACGGTTGTTATAATCAATATCCAGCATCCACATGGCAATGTTCTTTTTGCCGCCGCTTTCCACATTTCCGGTTTTGGGGTTGTAATAATCAAAACCCATTACTTCCACCTGAACCTTGCCGCCTTTTTTCCTGTGGATTTTTACATCCGGCTGACCCACCAGCCAGAAACTCTCATTACTTGAACGTTTTTTACGAAGATCATCTGTGAGCATATCAGCGTTCATCTGTGCTTTAATGAGCTGCATTCCGGCTATTTCAGGTGTGAGTTCATCAATATCCTTGGCTGCTTCATCTTCAAACTGAAAAGCGCAGAACAAAAGCATATCAGGCATTAAGGCACGGGCTTCCTGCCAGGCATCCTCTACTTGTCTTTGCTCCAATGGTGCATGTTCCGGACCGAATACGACCAGCACTTTTTTAGGAGTATCTTCTTTGGTTTCCGCTTCTGCCTGGATAAATTTTGTACCGGCAAGCGGTTCAACACGGGTAAATTGAATCATCCTGCCACCTTTGGCCCTGACACCGGTTCGCATTAATTCATCCCGCCATTCACTCTGGCGATGGGTTTCACCGGTGCGGGCAATGGAGGTGTCTGAGCCGCTGTCTTCCTGTTCCAGTTCATCAAAGCTTTTGGCGTAGGGAGCAGGAACAGCTTCTACTGTGAAAGGGCCAGTGATACGCGATTTTTTGTTATCTTTGAATGGCTGATCATACAGGGTTTCTGTTGCCGGTGGCTCATTATTGGCAATGCTTTTTAAGGTGATATGCGGTACTGTTTTATACTCAAATCCGCTGCCGACACCTTCTTCAGGGTGAGCCAGCTGGTAATAATCAAAATTGGCTGTCATCAGGCGTTGTTTGGCAAGGGTAAGGGCGATTCTTGAAGTATCGCAGGTAATCCAGCGGCGGCCCCATTGTTCGGCAACTCTTGCTGTGGTTCCACTACCACAAGTAATATCTAACACTAAATCCCCAGGATTAGTTGTCATTAAAAGACACCTCAGAATAGTTTTGGTGTTAGTTTGCACAACATATGTCAATTCGTTAGCACCAAGAATGTCATCCCAGAGATTTGGTATTCGGGAATAACCAAAATCATTCAAGAAAACCTTTCTCAATAAAGTTTTACCTTCGGCATATAGCATGTTTTGTTTTATTAAATTTTTAAACCCAAGTGGGCTTGTTCTCCAATATGATGTTCTTGGACTAAAAGTCTTACCGTCAATTTGAATTGGTTTATTCGAATCTTCTCCACCTTTTGATTGTGAGGTCAATCTTTCAGTGTAAAAAAGTTTATCGACACATTTGTTTTCAATTGCTTCTTTGAGTGAGATTCTTTCGAAATTAGAATTGTTTTCATTATCTAAGTAAAACAGTAATTCTTTGTTATCAAATCTCTTTTTAGGCTCATAGAGTCTTCTATACTTTATAGTTGATTTTTCCTTTGAGTACCACAAAATATAATCGTTAATGTTGTCTATTAATATAGATCTATTGCCAGTAGTTTTTTTGTATGTAATCAAGCTTACAAAGTTTTTTACCCCAAACACCTCATCCATAATCTCTCGAACATGATGTACATTCTCATCACTAATCTGCACAAACACACTACCGCTTTCATGCAGCATTTCACGAGCAAGCAGCAGGCGATCCCGCAGATAAGTTAGATATGAATGAATGCCCAGCTCCCAGGTATCCCGAAATGCCTTAATCATTTCTGGCTCCGCGGACAGGTCTTCGTCCTTGCCGTCTTTTACATCCCGCTTATTTACAAAGGGCTGAAAATTACTGCCATATTTAATTCCATAAGGCGGGTCAAAATATACCATCTGCACCTTACCCGCCATGCCCTCTTTTTCCAGCAGAGAGTTCATCACCAGCAGGCTATCCCCGGCAATCAGCCGATTAGACCAACCCTCTTTGTGTTTGTAAAAATCAATGGCTTCCCGCAGTGGTTTTTCCCTCGCGGTATCAAAAAGCGATAGTTGTGCGAGCCCTTTTTTTTCCTTCTTTACCGTGTCAATGATGGTCTTAGGGTCAATGCGCTCATGCACATGCAGGCTCACCGTGGGCACTTTAAAACTGGTATGTTCGGCTTTTCCTGCCCACTGCAATTGGGGATCAAGATGCGGATCATATTCATAGGATTTTTTATCTCCTGTATCCGGGTCACTCGCAGGTGTTACCAGCCCGACAGGAGGAATATTTGCACGGTCTTTGTCTTTATGCTCATATTGTTCAATTTCTTTTTCACTCTTTTTTTTCTTAGCCATTTGATTATCTCTTTTTGATTTTTCTTCCCGGTTATTTTTCTTTCCTTTGTTTTGTATTTTTTTATTCTTTATCTTCTTTATTCCTGAAATACCATCAATCAAATCCGCTTTTCTGTTTGATTTTATCTCAATATCATAATCATAACATAACTCTTTTAATTCATTTACTTTTAACAACGGAAGGATTTCATCAATTGTTATGCCCCTATACTTCATCAGTTCATCTACAATATCATCCTTTCTGCCTGCCGACAGACCTGTTATTTCAAAGTATTTACAAATATCAAGAAATTTCTTTTTCGTTAAACGATCCAGTAGTTCCCGCTTTTTTAACATGCTTATCCTTTTTCCACGCCTGTCAAAAAAAATTATATTTATGGGGCAGAATATCAATTTTCGATAGGGCTAACAAGTGATTATACGGATCTGGCATCACCTTTGTAATATTACCAATCAAAACCTTTGATATCTTGCCACGAGTACTACTCAAGAATCAGACGATTCTCTTGCAGATTGTATTTATATATCACAATTTTCAAAGCGTTTCAATTTGTTATCTTTTTCGGGATTAGATGCTTGCGAGATACGGATTCTATTCTCTTGAATTGCGGAATTATGATATCTTGCCATAATCATAACTATTTAAAATATTATGATATTAAACTAATATCTATAATTAATTCAGCTGATAAATAATATGGATTATATTGCATAAAGAAAAAATTATGTCAAAATCTCCATGGATAGGATATTGGTGAATTCCATCTCGCAGTATCAGCCCTCTGTAAGTTCGCCATTATCATCATAAATATCTAACTCAGGATAATATTTTTTTGCACATTCCGGACAGATACTATGGCTGAATTCAGCCTCAGAATGTTCATGAATATATGATTCAATTTGATTCCAATAACCTTTATCGTCACGGATTTTTTTACAGTGAGAGCAAATCGGAAGTATTCCTCTTAATGTTTTGATTTCAGCAAGGGCTTTTTCAAGCTCTTCTTTGCGGATCTGGAGCTCCTTATTTATACGGCTCAGTTCCATAAGATCATTGTGGCGCGCCATTGCAATGGTGACGGCTCTCTCGATTTCAAAAGCATCAGGTGGTTTAATAAGAAAGGCACCCACGCCTGATTTGCTTGCTTCTTTGACCAAATCCTGAGAATCGTATGCAGTCAGGATAACTATCGGAGAGGGTGAGTTCTCCTGGATTTGACTGGCTGCCTGCAGGCCATCGAGCTTCGGCATATTGATATCCATTAATATAACATCGGGTTGAAGAGAAAGCGTCATCTCAACCGCTTCCTCGCCATTTGATGCTAATCCGACCTGTTCATACCCGATATCATTCAGTATTCGTGTTATAGATTTACTTACCATAAAATCATCTTCTGCAACAAGAACCCGGATCTGCTTCTGTTCTTTCATTAGACTGTATCCCTCTTTGTAGCGATGTTGATTTCATTTTCAAATGAAATTGTTGTCACAGCCCCATTATCGTTTTCAAAGACGACATCCCCTCCCAGGCTTTTCATGACAATCCCCCTAATCAATTCAAAACCGATATTTGAGCTGCTGAAATCCCCTTTTACTATTTCTTCAGGAAACCCAAGTCCGTTGTCTTTGAATTGGACAGTTGTTTTAGCGCCGTCTTGTTCAATTATTATGTTGATACGGATATTGTCGCGATTTGTCACCCGGTGTTTTATGCTGTTTGTGGCCAGTTCATTTATGACCATGGCTAAATGATGGGACTGGGTACTGTTCATCATGATCTGGGATGGGGTTATGCTGATTTTTATGTTTTTTGAGAACGCTGTAGCATGAATGGAGTTCTTTAATATCTGCTCGCAGAGTAAACTCAGTTTAAGCGGTTGCCATTCACTTGCGCTGAGCAGACCGTGAACCGTGGAAAGCCCCCTGATGCGTGCTGTTAAATCCTGAAGAAAAGATAAATAATATGTCCTTTCTTTCTCTGCGGCATGTTCTTCTTCCATGCCAAGCATACCGATAATGGCTGCCAGATTGTTCTTAACACGGTGGTTAACTTCTCGTACCAGAACTTCTTGCGTAGTGGCGTAATGTTTTAATTTCTCTTCTGCCAGCTTGAGTTTGGTGAGGTCACGCGCAATCGAGTTGATAGCTATCGGGTTGCCATCCTTGTCAAACTGCAAATTTATTGCCCATTGCATATAGTACACCTGACCGCTTTGGCTGACCTGACGGTTTTCAAAAGTTGCACTCGAAATCCGTTCGCGAACCCATTCAGCAAGGGCTGCCTTGGTTTTTTCACGGTCATCAGGGTGTATAAAGTCAAAAGCAGGTAAGCCTATACATTCTTCCGGGCTAAGGCCAAAGACTTTCCTGGAGGTTTCATTGACATAGGCAAGCTTCCCCTTGCTGTCCACCCGTGCTACCAAATCGTCTGTACCTTCCACAAATTCGCGAAATCTTTCCTCACTTGCAAGCAAATCCTCTTGTGCCTGCTTTTTATCTGTGATATCTCTGACTGAACTAAGAATTCCAATCAATTTATTATCATTATCAAATACTGGTGTTTTAACTACATGAAACCATTGCCTGCCTTCCACGCCAGTAGCTTCTTCATCTTGAATCAACGGCTTTAAAGATTTCATTACCTCAGCATCATCTCTACGATATATTTCTGCTTCATCTTCAGGGAATAAGTCATAGTCTGTTTTTCCGATAACTTCTTCCATTGGTTTTCCTACATACTTGCAAAAAGATGAATTTGCGGCCTGATAGACAAAATTTCTATCCTTAAGAATAAGCAGATCAGGGGTTGTTTCAAGAATCATCTTAAAGAGATTTCGCTGCCTTTCCAGTTCATCATCTGCTTCCTTATGCTCGGTAATATCTTCATAGCTACCGAGGACACCCATGATGTTCCCATCCGTATCTCGCAGCGGTATCTTGTTGGTTTTGATCCAGGCCTGGGTGCCGTCAGGTTTAATATGGGACTCCATGATGTCGAATTCAGGGATACCGGATTCCATAATCTTTCTGTCGTACTTCCGAAACGAATCTGCCTGCTCTTTAGTCCATGAAAGCTCGTAGTCGCTCTTTCCGATAATCTCTTCTGAAGAGTTCATGCCGATAGTGTTCAAAAATTTGCGGTTGCCGCCAAGATAAAATGAATTACGGTCTTTCCAAAAGACGGCGGATGGTATTGAGTCCAATACAGTCTCCAGCATATGCTGTGAATTCTGCAGGGCCACTTCAGCCTGTTTGCGATCGGTGATGTTACGCGAAACCTCTGCTACCATTTTCGGCCGGCCCTGACTATCTCGTGCCACCACACTGGACGTGCACCAAAAAGTCATTTGATTTCCGTCCGCTCCTATAACTTCAGTCTCATGTTTGTGAACTTTGCCATCCTCAAAAGTCTTCTTAACAATACAAGGCTCGCAAGCCTTTTTATATCCATGACAGGCAGTATAACACTTCTTGCCAACCAGATCCTTGCCGAACAATTCCTTTGCGATATCGTTTGTCCATATAATATTGTGCTCGCTGTCCATCATGCTTATGTGGCCTGTCACAGAATTAATAATCCCTGAGAGTTTCTCCTCACTTTCACGCAATGCCGCCTCCGCCTGCTTCATATCGCTGATATCACGAATCGTACCGAGCATACCAATCGGTTTGCCCTCGGCATTCTTAATCGTTGAATTATGCATCAAGGTAGGAAATTCTGTGCCATCACGTCTGATATGCCAAATTTCCCCATTGAAATTTTCCGTCTCTTTGAGCTGTCGGTTGGCGGCATCCACGGATGGTAACTGCTCAGGTAAGTGGAAAATGGAGAGATTTTTACCGACAAGCTTTTCAGGGGAATATCCGTGCATTATTGCAAAGGAGGCATTCAAATATTCCAGATTTCCATCCAAATCAACCACAGCTATACCTTCACTACTTTGATCTATTGCTAATGAAAAAATCTTAAGTCGATCTTCGAATTGTGCCTTCTCATCGGGTCCTTTTTCTAATTCTTTAACCCTTTGTTCCAGTTCTTCATAGGTAGGCTTTTTAGCCATTGTATGTTCCTCCGGTTGTTAATTTAAAAATTAAAAGGAACTTTGTAAATTTATGACTATAAATTTGGATAATATATAGTAGAAATTTGCTTGCCATAATCATAACTATTTAAAATATTATGATATTAAACTAATATCTATAATTAATTCAGCTGATAAATAATATGAATTATATTGCATAAAGAAAAAATTATGTCAAAATTTCCATGGAAGTATTGAGGAACTCTACAGCAGGCTGTGAGACCTTTGCAAAACACCCCCTTTTGCCCAATTTCTGCGTCAGGCTCAAATTTCAATCCTCGAAATATTCAATATATTCATGTGGTTGAAATCTTCGCCTTCCTTGAACTTAAACAAAATTGAGCATTTTTCAAAGGTCTCGCTGTGGGGAATATTGGGTCATAAGGAAGTTGGTACGCCCGGCAGGATTCGAACCTGCGGCCTACGGATTCGAAGTCCGGTGCTCTATCCAGCTGAGCTACGGGCGCAAAATGAGACCTTTGCAAAATTGAACATTTTTCAAAGGTATTAAAACAATACCTTTACAAAATTTGGTATTTTGAAAAGGTATCATAAAAAATGGGGTGAGTGAAGGGGCTTGAACCCTCGACCCCCAGGGCCACAACCTGGTGCTCTACCGACTGAGCTACACCCACCATATTAAAAGATATTTGATATCATATCATATTATTCATTTCAAGCAATTTTATTTTCAAAATATATACTTTACCTATGTTTTATTTTCTGCCATAATTTTTTGTTATATTTATATTTAAAACAAAGCGTAAAAAAACCAACCATAATAAAGGACAAACTCAATGAAAAAAGATAGAATTCTTTTAGATCATGGAAGCGGAGGAAAAATATCCCATATACTTACTGCGGAAATCATGCTTCCAATATTTGACAACCCAATACTTGCCAGGCTTGATGATGGCGCAATATTTAATCTTGGAGAAAATCGACTTGCATTTTCTACTGATTCCTATGTTGTAGATCCTATTTTTTTTCCTGGCGGGAACATAGGGGATCTGGCAATAAACGGAACTGTAAACGATGTTGCCATGTGCGGGGCGACTCCGGTTTATCTGAGCGTAGCGCTTATAATCGAAGAAGGTTTTCCCATAACAGACCTTAAAACAATACTTAAGGATATGGCCTCTGCCGCAGAAAAAGCCGGAGTAAAAGTGGTAACCGGAGATACAAAGGTGGTCCCAAAAGGTTCGGCAGATAAAATTTTTATAAACACTTCAGGTATTGGCATAATAAATGAGAATGTTGACCTTTCCAGTAAAAAGGCATGCCCGGGAGATAAGATCATTATAAGTGGAAGTATAGCAGAACATGGCGTTACTGTTTTGACTCAGAGAGAGGGAATGCGTTTCGCTTCTTCGATTAAAAGCGATACAGCTCCATTAAATAATATGGTCAGATTAATGCTGTCTGCAAGCAAAAATATTCATGTGCTTCGTGACCCTACCCGTGGAGGCGTTGGAACAGCTCTGAATGAAATTGCTCTCAGTTCAAAGACCGGGATAAGAATATACGAAAACAAAATACCTGTTAAAGATGAAGTCGCCGGGCTTTGTGAACTTCTTGGGTTCGACCCGCTATACATAGCCAACGAAGGAAAGCTTCTTGCTTTTGTCGGCCCTGATGATGCGGAAACAGTGCTGTCGGCCATGAAAAAGGATGAGTTCGGCAAAGATTCATGTATTATCGGCGAGGTTGTTGATGATTTGCCCGGAAAAGTGTTTATGCAGACACGCATTGGCGGAAGCAGAATTGTTGACATGTTAACGGGTGAACAGCTGCCTCGAATTTGTTAATCTTATTATGATTACAAAGAAATTTTTACAATTAATATTTTTTATTGTCCTGTCCATATACCCTTCCGGATATGGACTTGCACAGGAAGTCCTTGTTTCAGGTAAAACAATGGGTACCACCTATCATGTAAAAATTACGGCAGAACATTTTATAAATCCTGAAAAACTTAAAGAACAAATAGATATCCGGCTTAAAGAAATAAACAATAGCATGTCTACATTTATAAAGGACAGCGAAATCAGCCGGTTTAATGCATTAACCTCTACGAGTAAAAAATTTTATATTTCAGACGATTTTTTACAGGTCATGGCTGTTGCTAAAAATATTTACAAACTGTCAAACGGAGCATGGGACTGCACTATAATGCCGCTTGTTAATCTGTGGGGCTTTAACAGGTATGAAAAAAAAAGAAATCTTCCTGCAAAAAAAGAAATAGACAGGCTTTTAAATAAAATCGGTTTTGACAATATTGATATTGTTGAAAACAGATATCTTGTTAAAAAAAAGTCTTCGGTATCTGTTGACCTTGGATCAATTGCCAAGGGTTATGGAGTTGATCAGATTGCCGCATTAATCAGAACAAATAAAATACAGAATTTTATCGTGGAAATCGGTGGCGAGGTTTATGCCTCTGGTCTAAGAAAAGACGGCAAAAACTGGAAAACAGGCATTAACCGTCCTGATAAATACGGCTCTTTTGATCAAATATACAAAGTCGTAACCTTAAATAACAGAGCTCTTGCGACCAGCGGTAATTATAGAAATTTTTTTGAAATATACGGCAAGACATATTCCCATGTATTTGATCCCAAAACAGGCTATCCTGTTTCCAACAGAGTTGTAAGCGTTTCAGTCATTGCGGATAACTGCACGTTTGCAGATGGTCTCGCAACCGCACTTATGGTTATGGGCGCTGAAAAAGGTCTGCAGCTTGTCAAAAATTTAGACAAGGTTGAATGCCTGATAGTTGTTCGTGAGAAAGACGGATCATTGACAGATTATTATTCACGGGGATTTAACTGACAGATTTCATTTTACAAACAGGCCGGCAAAGGCATTCAGACAATTATATTGACAACAAAATAATACTGCTGTAATTTTTTTTGATTTACTGACATATAAAAGGCAATATTTTTTACCACAGATATCAATGTTTATTGCAAAATGCTTAAATATTACTAAAAAAGAAAGGGTATAGGAAAGTGAATATTGTTGTATTGTTAAAGCAGGTGCCGTCGACTGAATCATTTATAGAAATTGCCGATAACAAAGTATCAGTAAAAACCGATGATTTTAAAATGGTTATTAATCCCTATGATGAATATGCAGTTGAAGAGGCCATAAAGCTTAAGGAAGCCCATGGAGGCTCTGTTACAATTCTTTCTGCAGGGCTCGAAAGAACAATAGCATCAATAAGAACAGCTCTGGCAATGGGAGCAGACAGCGGCGTGCTGATACAGGATCCTGCTGTTGAAGAATGTGACAGCCTTGGAACAGCGCGTATTTTAGCTGCAGCCCTGAAGCAAATTCCCTTTGATCTGATCATAGCGGGCCAGAGAGCTGTTGATGGTGATAATTTCCAAGTCGGCATAGCAGTTGCCGAATATTTAAATATTCCACATATTTCACTGGTAACAAAGGAAGAAATCATAGACGGAAAAATCAGATGTCACCGCACAGTTGAAGGTGGAATCGTAGTGCTTGATGCCCCGCTGCCTGCACTTTTTACTACACAGCGCGGATTGAATGAACCTCGCTATGCTTCTCTTCCGGGAATCATGAAAGCCAAGAAAAAACCTCTTGAAATCAAAACCCTTGCAGATATCGGATTAGATGCTGAAAAAGTGGGCAAACCAAAGACAAAAATAGTGGCCATGAAATATCCTCCGGAAAGAAAGGGAGGCAGAATTATTGAGGGTGAATCTGCCCAGGCAAAGGCAGCAGCCCTTGTTAAAATTTTGCACGAAGAATCAAAAGTAATATAGTAAGGAGAAAATTATGTCACATGGATGTGTACTCGCAATAGCAGAACAGTCAGACGGTGTTTTTCGAAAAATCACCTTCGAAGTCTTAAGTGAAGGAAGGCGTATTGCCGACAGCCTTGGCTGCGATCTCACTGCCGTTGTCCTGGGAGCAGGTGAAGATATCTCAAAAGAACTGGGGCAGTATGGTGCAGACAGAATAATTGTAGCTGATAACCAGGCTCTTTACGAATATGCAAATGACGCTTATACTAACGTGCTTTCCGATATTATTGAAAAAGAAGATCCTTTTGCTGTAATTTTGGGATCTTCAACACAGGGAAAAGATTTGTCAGCACGCATCGCAGCGAGAATAAATGCGCCTCTGGCCATGGATTGTATTGCTGTTCGTGTTGAAAACAGCAATCTTGTAGCAACCCGCCCGATGTACGGAGGAAAAATTTTAGCTGATGTGGCTCTTGAAGGAAAACCGCAAATAGTCGCCATAAGGCCAAACTCCATGAGCATTGAAAAAACAGCGAAACCAGGATCAATTGAAAAGCCTGATATAAATATTGGAAAAACTGATCTTATCTTCATTGAAAAAAAACTGGAAACCGGCAAGGTTGATCTTACTGAAGCTGATATAGTTGTTTCAGGCGGCAGAGGAATGGGAAGCAGTGATTTTTCGATTATTGAAGAACTCGCAGGTCTTCTTGGAGGCGCCGTAGGTGCATCACGGTCAGCAGTTGATGAGGGGTGGCGCTCAGTTTCAGATCAGGTTGGACAAACAGGAAAAGTTGTTTCTCCAAATCTCTATATAGCCTGCGGGATATCCGGAGCTATTCAGCACCTTGCGGGCATGTCATCGTCTAAAGTTATTGTAGCGATAAATAAAGACCCTGATGCGCCAATATTTTCCAAAGCAGATTATGGAATCACTGGAGATCTTTTTGAGATTGTGCCGTTAATTACAGATGAAACAAAAAAATTGATGGCGTCGTAAAAAGTCCAATTCTGACTCTTTTTCCAGAACTGCTCAATGTCACTCATAAAATGACTTTCAAATAACTTAACTGTATTTTTTACCAGTTATCGCAACAGTTATAATTAAATTAAAACCAGAAAAAACTCATCTATAGAGACCTTTGAAAAATGTTCAATTTTGCTCAAGTTCAAGGAAGGCGACCAAATTTTAAATCGGGTTTAAACGTAGGAATACATTGAGTATTGCGAGGCTTAAAATTTGAGCCTGACGCAGTAATTGGGCAAAAGGGGAGGTTTTGCAAAGGCCTCGTATAACAAATCGTAAACAAAGAACCGGCCATAATAAAAACAGCAATTGTGCTGATAATTTAATCTTTTATTAATAACAATATATCAACAGGTTCTTTGCTAACGATTTCTAATACATTCAAACAGTTTTCTAATTTTAATTTAATCATAACTGAAGACTGAGTGCTCAAAAGTTATTCCGGTTTCAAGTTCTGCAAAGCGGCATAGTGGAGCTTTTTACAAATTCATCAAGATCAAAAGGTTAATAAATGACCAATTATCATAAGCGGCGATGAAACTGCATTTAGTTAGTCTGGGTTGCGTAAGAAATCTTGTTGACAGCGAGGTAATGCTGGGTCTGCTCAAAAAAGCAGGGTGGTCAATCACACAAGATCCTGAAAAAGCCGATATAATAATCGTTAACACCTGTAGTTTTATAGAGCCTGCCGTTAATGAATCAATTGATACCATACTCGCATTAGCAAGCTTTAAAAAAAACGGTAAATGTAAAAAATTGATTGTAACAGGATGCCTTCCGGAACGTTTTAAAGAAGAAATAGTATCTGCCCTCCCGGAAGTTGATTATTTTCTCGGCACAGGAGCTTTTGACAAAATTGCAGATGCTGCAGGTGAAACATCGAACATTTCAAGGTGTCTTTTGCCGAATCCAAATACATCTTCCCTTCAGACGCAAAATACTCCGAGGATATACAGCTCTCCGCATATAGCCTATTTGAGAATCGCAGAAGGATGCAATAACAACTGCACATACTGTATTATTCCAAGACTAAGGGGAAAATACAGAAGCCGTCCCCCCGAAGATATAATTGCCGAAGCCAGATCTTTGATTCTGTCGGGCATAAAGGAATTAATACTGGTTGCCGAGGATACAACTTATTACGGCAGGGATTTAAGCGCATCAACGGACCTTTGCACTTTGATTAAGGGCATTGCAGCAATATCACAGGATGTATGGATAAGAATCCTCTATGGACATCCGCAAAGCATAACAGAACCTATTATAGAAACAGTTGCCGCGCACAATAATGTGTGCTCATATTTTGATCTCCCTGTTCAGCATGTAAACCGGCCTGTTTTAAAAAGAATGAACCGCAGATATTCGCGTGATGATCTCTACAGGCTTATAAAAAAAATAAGATCGCTTGACCCTGATGCGGCGATTCGAACAACTGTTATTGTAGGCTTCCCCGGAGAAACAGACAAAAATTTTCAGCAGCTTTTAAATTTCATAGAAGAAATGCATTTTAATCATATGGGTGCTTTTATTTATTCAGATTCAAAAGACCTTCCTTCTAACAAACTGTCTGGACATGTTCCCCGGAAAATAGCCCAAAAGCGCCATGATCTTGTCATGTCAAGTCAGGCAAAAATATCCCTGCAAAATAACCGCAGACAAATCAACAGGGTTATAAAAGTTTTAGTGGAAGAAAAAGTAGAGGATAATATTTTTTCCGGACGCGCTGCTTTTCAGGCTCCTGAAGTGGACGGTGTTACCTACCTGAATTCCAGCCGTTTAAAGCCGGGATGTTTTGTAAACGCAAAAATTACAGATGCGCTTGAATATGACCTTATAGGAAAACCGTATGAATATTCTTAAAAATAAAATTCTTGATGCAGTAAAAGATGACCTTGAAGAAATTGAAACAGCACTTAAAGAGAATTTAAAACCATATCTTGATCTGGTCTCACAGACAGCCAGCCATATACTGTTTGCCGGCGGCAAAAGACTAAGGCCATTACTGATGGTTCTTTCGGCCAGAATATGCGGAAGCAAAGATTTCGATAAAACCTTCTCAATAATGTTTGAATATCTTCATGCTGCAACACTTTTGCATGACGATCTTGTGGACGAAGCAACCCTTCGCAGAGGCAAACCAGTGGCACATTCAATCTGGGGCAATTCCATAACGGTTCTTGTGGGTGATTTTCTTCTCGCACGTGCTCTTTCAATCGCATCTGATACAGGACAAATTAGTGTAATTAAAATCATTTCAAAAATTACAGAAAACATGTCACAAGGAGAAATCCATCAGCTTATAAAAAAGGGGCATATTGATCTGACAGAAGAGGAATACATGGAAATTATCGAAAATAAAACAGCCATGCTTTTTCAGGGCGCATGTCAGACAAGCGCTATTATAGCCGGTGCAAGCCAAGAACACGAAAAAGCAATATCAGATTATGGGTTAAACCTTGGCCTTGCTTTTCAGATGGCTGATGATCTGCTCGATTATACATCAAATGCGGATATTCTCGGAAAGGAGGCAGGTGCTGACCTGAAAGAAGGCAAATTGACACTGCCGGTCATATATGCTTTAAAACAGGCTGATTCAAAGGATAAGGCCATAATGGAAAGAATTATAAAAAATAAAGATTTTTCTTTTGAAGAATTTAAAATTTTATTAAAATTATTGGATAAATATAAAGGCATTAAATATACTGAAGAATTGGCAAAAAAACATATAATCAAGGCGAAAAAATCTCTTACCGGGGTTTTCAAGCCATCAGCAACAAGGAAAATACTTATAAATATCGCTGATTACGCTTTATCACGGAAATATTAAAAATGAAATTTGCAAAGCCAATATCTCTTTTTGTTTTTTTTCTATTATTAGTAATGTCTGAGGGCATTCAAGCTCAAGAACCGCCACACTCAAAAAAGGTTCTGGTTATAGGAACAAGCAGAATATACAAAAACGACACTGCTGCCGCAAGGCGCCAGGCAATCACAAACAGCCTGTTCTCAGCAATAGAAAATGTTACAATAGATTTTCTGCCGTTTGAATCTCTGGTTCAAAACTTCAGAGTTGTAAATGAAATTTTATATAATACTAAAGAATTTGTCAGAGGATACAAAGTGCTGGCAGAAACTTTGTCCGGAAATAGGTACAGAGTGATAGTTCAGGCAACCATTTCCATTGACAGCATTCAGCAGCAGCTTTCAACTACAGGTATTATGATAGGCAAAAAATTTATGCCCAGGGTGCTGTTCTTTCTTGCAGAACAAAATTCTGAAAACAGTTTGCCCCAATACTGGTGGGGAAAAAGTATGCCCTCAGTTAAAACCACTGCAGAAAGAAGTATGGCTGAAATAATGATAAAAAAAGGGCTTTTGATAGTTGATTATGATACTCTGGCTCAAAATCTGAAAGATGAAACCCTGAACCTGGAAAATAATCCTGATCAAAAGATAGATGATAAGGCTTTAATATTAGAGACTGATTTAGACCAGGAGACTGTTTTAGATCAAGAGGCTGTTTTAGATCAAGAGGCTGATAAAATTTTGAGCATGGGGCCTGAATTAGATTACAGGGAGGCTGTTAAACTCGGAGTTAAACTTAATGCAGATGTAGTAATAGTCGGAAAATCTGCTGCCCGCAGAGGACCCAATATTATGGGTAAAAACATAAAATCATTCAAAGGGAATGTTACGGTTCGGGCATTTAGAACAGATACAGGCGATGAAATTGCCTTTACAGAGCAAACATCGGTTTCCGCCAGTGCAGACGAAATCGCCGGCAACAGGTCTGCAATTGCAGATGCAGGAGCTCTTGCAGGCAAGGATCTGAGCCTTCAAATAATTAAAGAATGGCGTAAGGAAATAAAGGACCCCGTTAATATTAAACTCGTTGTTGAGGGAATCAGTAATTTTGCAAATTTTGTAAAATTTCGTAAAACCCTAACTAATATAACTGGCGTAAACAGCATTCAACTCCAGGAAATGAGGGCTGATGAAGCTGTTATTTTAGCTGATTTTAATGGAAATGCCAAAGAGCTTGCAGACGCCATTATGATTAACGCGTTTGATTTGTTTGGTATTAATATATACGAAGTGTCGCAAAGGCTTTTAAGAATTGAACTTATAATTTTAAAACAGGACAATCATTTGAATTGAAAAAAAAAGAAATTGTAATAAATATTCCAAACATATTAACCGTCATCAGGATATTGCTTGTACCACTTTTTGTTATTTTCCTGCTTAAGAATATGTTTCATTTTGCGCTGTTAGTATTCACAATCGCGGCAATAAGCGACTGCTTTGACGGACTTATCGCAAGATATCTGAACCAGCGGACTGTATTAGGGGCTTATCTCGATCCCCTGGCAGACAAATTGCTTTTGTCCAGTTCGTTTATTATTCTGGCTGCTATTAAAAGCATTCCAAAATGGCTCGCTGTTATTGTAATAAGTCGCGATATTCTTATAATGTTGGGTGTGGCCATTTTTGCCATGACAGATATAAAATTTGAAATCAGACCAAGAATAACAAGCAAATTGACAACCGTCTTCCAGATATGCACAATCTTTCTTGTTCTTCTTGATCCAAAAATTCCAATAGAAGATCTACTTGAATGGATTTTATACTGGATTACCGCAGGATTTACAATATTATCCGGTTTTCATTATACATATATAGGCATGAACTTCATCCAAAATAGTTCAGGAAACGACCACGACATAAACAAGATAGAGAGGTGATATCCTTATTTGCCGCTCTTCATTCAACTTGAGACCTTTGAAAAATGTTCAATTTTGTTCAAGTTCAAGGAAGGCGACCAAATTTTAAATCAGGTTTAAACGCAGGAATACATTGAGTATTTCGAGGCTTAAAATTTGAGTTTACCCCGTAGCTCCGGCAGATGGTACTGGGGCCTGACGCAGTAATTGGGCAAAGGGGGAGGTTTTGCAAAGGTCTCACAGCATACAGGCCAAGTCTGCCTTTGACCCATGTTTTTGACCCTTTTTTACATTCAATTGCTTGTAAACCAATAATCCAATAGACGTCCCCAACTACGTCCTATAAATTCTGATCTATTTTGTGGGTACTTTCAAACCGAACGAAGAACTCACCAGCGGCAAAAGCCGCGAGGGTTTTGGCGTCTGGTGAAGTGACAGGTTGGGGTAGCAATGCATTCACTACCGGAATAGATCTGAGTGAGTTCCTGTGCGTTCGAAAATGATACGGTCAATTTCATACTTATATATCAAAAGCCAATCTGTTTCGATATGACACTCTCGACGGCCTTGCCAGTTGCCAATTAACTTGTGATCACGGTGGATTGGATCTAATACCTTTTCAGTCAAAAGTGTACAAACGATGATTTTTAGTTTGTCCAGATTCTTTTTTTGTTTTCGCACCCTTTTAAGATCTCGTTCGAATTGACGGGTATATACTGGTGTAAGCATCAGATTCCCAATTTTCTGAACATATCGTCTGCGTCTTCACAAACTATTAAGTCTTTCCCAATATCCGTACTTGAAAAAGTTCGACGCGTTATTTCGTTTGGAATAACGACCTCAAAAGGCAGCCCATTTCTTAGCTCTACTTGTTTGTAAAAGAGATTGATTGCCTGCGTTGTTGATAATCCCAATTCACGGAATACTTTTTCAGCTTTGTTCTTAAGATTCGGTTCGATTCGAGCACGTACAGTAGCTGATTTATTCATGTTTCACCTCCATTTATACATTTACACAATATTGTAGCACAAATGGGTCACAAATGCAAGTTTTTATGATTTTTAAATTCCCCCCAACGTTTAAATCAGCACCGCGGCTTTTTGCGTTCGCTGATTTACAGGTGTACACCCGGCATGGGCGTGAACTTATAGGGTGAAAGTACCTTATGCGTGAATCCTGTTAACATGTTGAACATATTAACAAAAGTATTAGCCGAAGGCAAGGGCGGAATCGTGATAGATCGTCTGAAGGAAGCTGGAGTGAATAACCCCACGCCATAAACCTGCAACATCACTTCGCACCATTCCTCCTGCGCAACGCGATCAAAAGACAGATCAGTGCGCCTCCCCAGGTGATACAAAGACCGGCAATCATTATCAGCACTGCGGAAATACACATCATCAACTCCTTTCTTTGGCCTCTTCATGGAGAAGAAACTGCTCGTTCCGGCGCAAACGTTGCAGCAAAAACGCGCCACCCCCAATCATCATAATGGGAATCCAACCCCAAACCAGCAGGGCCTGCGCACTGTAACCGCCATAGTTATTGTGAAGCTCCTGAATCGTCAAATCCTCGAAGCCCGTTTTGGTTTGCAATAGTTGCAAAACCGATTCAAGGCCAAACCCCAAGTCTGCCGAAATGTTGCTCAGCAACATGGAAGCGAGCATAAAAAAGGTGATGAACTTCAGGCTAACGGTCCACAGAAAGCCCACATGAATCTCTGAAACGGGATTTACATAATCCCGAGTCCAATCGGTTCTAAAGAACCAGCACATAAGCAGCAGTTCAAAAAACATGGAGGCCAGCAGGACCAAATTATTAATAAAATGATCGAATATATCCAGTATCAGCAACCCCCCATTCGTGGCGAAAAGGAAACTGCCCAAGATAAAGACAGGCATAATCACGTGGGTTGCTTTGCGGCGCGGCCAATGCATTTTCTCAATCACCGATGAAATAACCGGCTCCACTAAAGACACGAGGGAAAGAAAACCAGCTAAAAACAAACAGGCAAAAAAGACAGGCCCCAGGACTCCCGGCCATGGAAGATGCAAACTAAGCGCCTGTGGAATCGTAATGAATGCCAGTCCAATCCCGTTCGATACCACATCTGGAACAGCGACCCCCTCGCGTAGCGCCATATTGCCCAGAATGGAAAAAATGAGAATGCCGGTCACCAAGCTGAATCCGCTGTTAAGCAATCCCGTGATAAAGGCATTGTTAACCAGATCGGATTTTTTAGGCAGATAACTGGCATACGTCAGCATGATTCCGTATCCAATACTGAGTGAATAAAAGACCTGTCCGTAGGCTGCCGTCCAGATACGGGGCTCTCGTAAACGGGAGAAATCGGGTCTGAACAACCAGTCCAATCCCTGTGCGGCACCCTCTAAAAAAACGCAGCGCACCGTGATTGCCAACAGCAGCACTGTCAACAACGGCATAAATATTTTGGAGGCGATTTCCAACCCGCGCTGAACCCCGCGAGCCATAGTAAACCAGACCCCGCCCCAAAGCGCGGCCAGCGGGATCAGCACCTGCATATTGATAAACTGGATGTCCATAGGACAGCCGTTTTCCGGAACCTTCAGATACTGATAAAAGAAAAAGCTCTTAGGATCCGCCCCCCAGCTCTGGTGAACGGAGAAATACATATAGCTCAACGTCCAAGCAAGAATCACTGCATAATACAGCGTGATGCAAAAACAGATCAGCGTTTGAAACCATCCAAACCATTCCCAGCTTTCCGCATGGGGAATCTTCGCGGTAAGCCTTCGGAATATTGCCGGAGGACATCCCTTATATTTGTGACCCAGTCCAAATTCCAAAATCAGCACCGGAATACCCGCCGTTAGCAGGGCGATAAAATAGGGAACTAAAAAAGCACCGCCCCCATTTTCGTAGGCCTGATAGGGGAAACGCCAGACGTTACCCAAACCCACCGCCGAGCCGACCGCCGCCAAAATAAATCCTAATCGCGAACCCCATTCTTCCCGCTTTGCCATAATCACCTAATCTCTCAACAAAATGGTCATAGAATAAATACAAGGGCATGGCCTTGTAATGCCTGAATATCCACCTTAAAACTAACGAATCGTGATTTTGGCCGGGAGCTCCTGGAGCCGCAGCCGACCCGCTGCGTCGCAACAGATCTTCCGACTGTTGACCAAAGATAAGGGGTCTGCCTTTGCCCCATGTTTTTGACCCTTTTTTACATTCAATTTCTTGTAAACCAATAATCCAATGGATGTCCCCAACTACCTCATTAGGTTGTAATTTATAATCTTTCTTGACAGTTTATAATTCATTATACTTAATAAGGTCAATTGCGGTTATGTCAGCCAAAATTCGATCATCACTGTCAACCACTGCTATTTCTTTTGCTCCGGTCCTGGCCATGCGCTTGAGAACAACATCAACTGTATCATTCGGCGAAGCTTTTACGTTTCCGCTACTCATGAGATCTGAGGCTTTTTCTATAACAATGTTACGCAATATGTCGCGCGAATGTATCTTGTCTTTATAATGATAAGGGTATAGGTGCCGCATCAGTGACCTGATCGTAATTGTACCAAGCAGTTTCTTGTGTTCATCAGTAACATAGACAAGTCGTGTATGTGGGAAACGGACAGCTGCCCGAACAACTTCGCTGATGTCGCTGTTTTCTGAGACACAAGGCAGTTCCCGGTCCTTTATCTTCTGCATCATCTCTTTTATTTTCATCAGTTCACCTTTCAGGATTGTTCTCGCCTGCCTTTGTAATTGCCCATTTTACCAGTGGTGGCGAAATCATTTCATTCAAGATAATCGACACCAGCATTGCACTGAGCAATATATTGAAAATTTCTGTTGGCAATATTGGTTGGGCAAGAAATATGAGACCCAAAGATAGGCCGGCTTGTGGTAGAAGTGTGATGCCAAGGTTTTTATATATTGTGGGTGAAGCTTTAGAAGTTTTGCCGCCAATAAAAGTACCGCCAAGTTTACCTATGAATCGCCCAACCAGAAGGACGATACCCAGAATGGCCGATGTGGCAAACACTTTGGTGTCAAAATGGGCCGCCGCAAGAGTAAAAAACAGACAGAAAATCGTTTCCTCAATAATGTCCAGTTGATGGAATAACTCATCAGCGTGCTTGACCTTATTCATAATAACAAACCCCATAACCATATTTGCCAGAAGTGGGGAAAAACCGAAATTGCTTGATAAACCGCTGACTAGAAAAATTGCACCAAGAGTGAGCATGAAGTTGGTTTCGGGACGCTTCGATGGGTTAAGAACATTTCTAAAAATGAACCCACCTGCAAGACCGATCGCTGTAGCGCCGGCAATAGTCATAATACCTTGCAAAATAAGAGAACTGTCTGCGTTGCCGAATAACAATTGGCTGGCGATAGTAATCGCACCGGAAAAGATGATGATACTCAATGCATCATCTAATGCGACTACACCAAGTAAGGTTGTTGTCAGGGGGCCTTTGGCTCTAAGCTCATGGATTACTGCCATAGTTGCGGCCGGGGCGGTTGCAACTGAAATGCCTCCCAGAATAAGGATAACCGAGATGAATGTATTCCCGTTATCGCTGATTAAAGGAGACAGAAAAGGTTTTGATACATAAACAGCAAGACAGGTAAAGATAAAGGCGCCAAATCCCTGAGCCAGAGTGATCCATAGAATCTCTTTTCCCAGTCCCCGAATTCGAGACATCAGTAGGCTTCCGCCTATGGAATATGCTATGAAGGCAAGCGCAATTTCGGATGTAAAACTAAAAAGATTGTTAATTTGCTGATGAGAAATAATGCCCGTGATTGAGGGCGAGAAGACCAGACCGGTGACGATATATCCGCTTATACGGGGCATGTGGATAAAATTTGCTGCTCTGCCAGCAAAATAGCCAGCAACTAAAACAAGACCAAGAATGAAGAGGGGTTGAAAGATAGAAATAGCCATGGCGTAATCTCGTGAATTTCAAACCCTACCGTTTATAGGGTCAGATTTTTGTGGAACCAATATGATTGGCGGCAATTATTCCACATTTTTAAACCGAACGATAAGGTGAGCTGGTCGGCAACGGGCAGGTCGAATTTGAACCAAATTCCCGATAGCCGCGATATAACACCCGGTCAGCTCAACCGACTGGTTCGCAGCAGGCATTTTGTTTGCGGCATTTCAAATGTACGCATTTACCCTCAAAAAGGGATTGCTTCTTTATCTGAATCACCATCAAAATCAAAAGGCATGATTTCGCTTGCCAAATCAAAAAAGACACCCAAAGATTCGCATAAATTCTTCACAATTCGACTATGAATTTCTTTTTCATTAACATCCTTGGCTTTCGACATTGCTTTCAATGCGGAAGTTAATTCTTTTGACAACCCAATAATTATTTTTTCAGGATCCATTAATTCTCCATTTCATTTTTTTTATTGCGAACGCCACGGATAATTTGGACAAAAAGCGCCAGCTTTTTGGATCAGCGTTAATCCGTATGTTCTGTTTTTCAGTTCATATATCGTGGATCTTTGCAATTGTTACTTTCACTAAATTGGGCTTTTGTAACTTCCTTGCCCCATATTTTATTTCCTGCCCGTTTAGGATTTTCTTTGAAATGTTGGTTCCGTTCACTGAAATAGCGGTCAATCGCTACCATGCATTCTTCGACGGACGTATAATTGCTGTTGTGAATAATTGCCTTAGCCATACCACTAAAAACCGATTCAATTACATTCAGAAACCATCGTCATCAAAGCTATTAGCCCAGTCAATATACAGCTTTTTCGGGATTATTGTTACAACAGTTCTATTTATGGTTTTCATGTTTTTTTTGCTTCTAACAGCCGCAAGATGAACTTCACAGAAAATTGTTCAGTTGTGCATTGGTTATCGGGCAGATAACCACAATTCGTAGTTTGATGGAAATTCTAAGCTGTTGATATTATATTTAAATATATTATTATGCACAATATAAGATTTGACACCAATCACACACGTTCCGGTTCAGCGGCGGCGCATTACGCCGTCCGCTGGAACCGGTTGTTAGCTGACAATTGTCTACTTCGGAATTTTGCTCAGCGAGATGTCTAGGGCCTTGGCCACTCCTTCGCCGTAGGCCGGATCGGCCTTCAAGCAGTTGCCGATGTGGCGAATCTTGATCATCTCCGGCGCATCGTCCATAGCCCGGGCGGTGTTGCCGAACAGTGCCTCCTGTTGCTCTCTGCTCATCAGGCGAAAGAGCTTGCCCGGCTGGGTATAGTAATCGCTGTCATCCTCGCGGGCGTTCCAGTGGGCCGCTGCCCCGCTCAGTGCCAGCGGCGG
>Ga0208648_1001033_pt1 | contig 24671 bp, 14 predicted proteins | sample AntAceMetag02UKL_FD_184772 | JGI IMG/M metagenome (GOLD analysis project Ga0208648, IMG submission 184772) | Saline lake microbial communities from Ace Lake, Antarctica - Antarctic Ace Lake Metagenome 02UKL (SPAdes) (version 2) | ecosystem: Environmental > Aquatic > Non-marine Saline and...
ATAAAGAGTTTCTTGAGAAAGAATCTAATATTTTTCCAATTGCAGATGCTTTAATGTATGTTAAAAAAAGAGGGAAATACGGACAAGGATCGACACGATACACAGCGAAAAATCCGGATTTTGGAGCAGTCTTTACTTACTATATAAAAGAAACCCCAAAAACACTTAAACAGCAACGAAAGGAAAAAGAAAAGAAATTAATTAAGGATAAAAAACCAATTCCAATTCCGACTATGGATGAGCTTCGTGCCGAAGAAAATGAAGTAGCTCCATATTTGATTTTTACGATTACGGATGAAGATGAAAATGAAATTAGAAAAATTCATAAAAAAATCTCAAAAGGTATCAAGCGGGCTTCATGGAATCTTAGATATCCGGGTGTTCATCCGATTAGGCTGAAAAAGGATAAATTTGACCCAACTGCCTCCGAAGGTGATTATATGTATGTTATGCCCGGAAAGTATAATGTTTCGCTTGCTCAGTGTGTAAGAGGTGAAGTAACTGAACTTATTGCCCCTGTTGAATTTGAAGCTGTTGTTCTTAATAATACAACCTTACCCGCAGATGACCGAAGCGAATTGGTAGCCTTTCAGGGAAAAGTTGCCAAATTGATAAAAGCAGTCAGAGGAGCCTATAATTTATCGAACGACTTGATGGAGAAAACCCAATTTATTAAACAAGCGATTGTAAAAAGCCCCGGCCTTAGTCCGGATTTGATGAAGCAAGCAAATATGATTGAATCGGAACTTGATGAAATACTTTGGGATTTTACGGGACAAAAACCAAAAGCAAGCCGTGAGGAAAATTGGCCTGCAAAACCTTCAATTAACGAGAGGTTGAACTCAATGGCTTATGCTCACTGGCGGTCAACCTCAGCAGTTACGAAAACGCAAAAAGACACTTATGATATAATTTCCGAAGAATTTCCTCCATTATTAGAAAAGCTAAAAGAAATTAATAATGTGGAATTGAAAAAACTTGAGAAAGAAATGGAACAAGCAGGAGTGCCTTATACTCCCGGTCGGGTTCCTGAATGGAAGAAGGAGTAGGAGGGAAAGCTAAAATATGAAATAATCATCCATACGGACCCATACGGGCTAACTTCGTGTCGCTTGCTTCGCTTCATACGGACAAGTTTGAAAATAATTTTTCCTGTAATATCCATGATTTCAAAACCTGACCCGTACGGGTCAGGTTTCTGCAATACTGTTCTGCGCTGACAAGGCATACTCTTTTGCAATTTTTGGTTGTAGCGTTGGCTTGTGTGGATTGCAAATGTGCTATATGTGCGTGGGCTTTTTCAGTGAACATTCACTATTAATGATTATGACCACTTTGGTCTTCTTTTTTAGCAGGTGTTCTATCATATTGACAACATCCCGGAAGAGCATTATAAGTTTCGTCTTTTGCTTTGTGCATTTCGGTATCATGTCCTGCTTTGGCTATTGCCATATGTACTTTATGCACATCAGTTTTAGTAGAATCTAATGAAACCTCTATCAATTTGGTTTCCTTATTCCAATCGGCAACGGTTACACCATCAACTGATTTTGCAGCTTTTTCGATACGGCTTTCGCACATACCGCAGTTTCCGTAAACTTTGAACTTCTTAGTTTTTGCTTGTCCAAATGTTGTTCCTATGCTCAATAGAGCAATTGCTAATGTTAAATAAATCGCTTTTGTTTTCATTTTTCTATGTTTTAAGGTTTATACTTATTAATTATTCTCTTGTATATTGGCAACAGCCGGGAAGTCCATTGTAAACATCGTCATCTGCTTTCTCTAATTCTGTATCGTAGCCTGCTTTGGCTATTGCTTTATGGATTTTTTCAAGTTGTACTTTATCTGAATTAAAGGAAACATGTATCATTTTAGTTTCCTGACTCCAGTCAGCTTCATTTACACCATCAAGGGCTTTAACGGCTGTTTCGATGGTTTCTTCACACATGCCACAGTTACCTGAAACCTTAAACATTGCATGTTCCAAATTGGCATTCATGTTTTTCATTTCAGGTTCGTTCCTATTGTGTGAAGAATGGTCAACTTCTGATGTTTCATTCATTTCTGTTCCGCCATGGTTGTGTCCAGTAGAAACTTTACCACTACCCGGATTCATCATGCTTGATTTTCCTGCCAATTGAGCAGCTGCATCAATCTTGAACACACCATTCATAGCAATTTCTTCACCTTCCGATAATCCATCGATAACCACATAAAAATTACCTGCCTCTGGCCCCAATACAATTTCCCGGTATATGAACGAGCTTGTTTCTCTATCCGAAACTTTTACATAAACTACGGCTCTTTTACCAGTCCATAAAATAGCTGATTTTGGTATCAGCAATTCATTGGTGTTTTTAGCTGTATTCGATTTTAGAATACCATTGGCAAACATTTCAGGTTTAAGCTGTCCATCAGGATTGTTCAGCTCAACCCGAACTTGGGCTACACGTGTTTGGGCATTAATAAATGGGTCGATAAAAGTTACCTTTTCATTAAATTGTTTACCCGGAACCGATTGAAGTGTAAACTCAACTTCATCTCCTTTTTTAATCCATGGCAAATCACTTTCATAAGCATCAAACATTACCCAAACCTTTGATAGGTTAATTACCTCAAACAAAGGCGAGCCTTCTTTTACATAATCTCCAATTGATACATGCCTTTTGGTTACTGTACCACTTATAGGAGACTGAATATCAAAATATTTCTTTGTCTCTCCTAGTGTTTCTATGGCATCAATTTGCTGTTCTGTTAAATCCCAAAGCTTTAGTTTCGCTCTTGAAGCTTTGTAAAAAGATGGACTGGAAGTTTTGTATTTTAATGCTTCCAACAATTCCTTTTGAGCTGTTATCAAATCAGGAGAATAAATAGTTCCGAGTTTTTCACCTTTCTTAACTTGTTGTCCCGTGTAGTTGATAAACAGTTTTTCAATTCTCCCTCCAAAACGTGCCGTAAGTTCTGAAATATTACGTTCATCGGCTTTTACTTTTCCAAGTAATTGCACATCTTTTTCAGGGATGCCTTTTTTAACAATGGTTGTTTGAACTGATGCTAATGCCAAAGCAGATTCAGTCATTTGAATTTCATTTGGGTCAACATGTTCCCCTTCTGATTCCATTGTTGCCATAGGAACCAATTCCATTGCACAAATGGGGCATAATCCCGGTTTATTTTGCTTTATCTGTGGATGCATTGAGCAAGTGTAAACCGTTTCTTCAGCTACAGTTTCTTCATTATGATTGTGCGTTCCTTCATTACTTGATGAATGAAAAAACAACCACCCAAAAAATAAGCCAGCTACCATTGTTACGGCTATTAGCTTAATATCTCGTTTATTTATATTTGTATCCATCGTATTAAATTTTAATTATTTACCCTGTAAATAGTGAATAAATGCAACGGCAGCTTCTTTATCTGCAGTAGATTTTTGCATTTCCAAAGCATACTTTAGTAGCTTGCGTTCCATTCGTAATATCTCCTCGAAATTCATATTGTTTGTTGCATATTCCGATTCAAGAATAGAGAGGGATTTTTTTGCCAATCCTTCCTGTTCCTGATATAATAAAGTCCGTCTAAGAGCATCTTGATAATCCTTCCAAACACTTTCAAATAATACCCTTAAGGAGTTCTCTTTGTCGGATTTTTCATTTGATTTTGCTTCTTGTAAATAGATTACTTCTTTCACTTTTGCTTTGTACTTATTGCGATACAATGGAATGCTAATACCGACTTTAGGAAACATAAAAGCATCTTGCCCTGCATTAGATGCGGTTGAACTTCCTTCGCCAATGAAAGTATAGTCGAAGCCAATATTAAATTGAGGCAAACCTTCTTTTGAGGCTAACTTCTGACGATGTTGCAAACCTTCAATTTGATAGCCGAATGCAGCTAAAGTGTTGTTGTTTATCAAAATACTATCCAAGGCACTACGTTTGTCAATAAGTGAAACTTCTGTCAACTTCTCTGATATTTGAATATTGGAATTCACATCAACACTTAGGAAACTATTGAATTTTACGGATAACACTTGTGCATTATCCTTTAAAAGAGCCAACTGATTTTCAAGATCGTTAATCTCCATTTGGACTCGATAGGCATCGACAGAAGAAGCTGAACCAGACTCTACTTTAATATTTGCCAAGCCCATAAAAGATGCTAAAATGTCGATATTCTCAATGGTGATTTCAATTGCCTGGAGTATAAAATACAAATTGTAATAAGTTGATTTTACATCATAGAATAGCTTCGATTTAGCTTCTTCAAATACTTCATATTTAGCCTTTGTCATAGCTTCAATCGAATTTTCACGTGATGACAATGTTCCAAACCAAGGAAACATTTGAGAAGCCGATATTTTAGCTTGCTGTGGGCCGACTCTTGTTTCAACCGGTTGAATGAAGTAACCAAAAGCTATTGTAGGGTCGGGTAATGCTCCAACTTGTGGAACTTTTTCTAAAGCTGCCATATATTCGTTAAACTTAACTTTAAGACCGGGATTATTTTCCGCTGCTGTTTCCAAATATTGGGTCAACTCGTTTTGAGCAGAAACGTTCATAGTTAAAGCAAGTATAAGGAATGACAGGATATATATTATATTTTTCATCGTATTATGCTTTTAAAATTTTAGACATCTTTTTTACATTTCGTTCTTGCCACATACTATACAGAACCGGAACTACAAAAATGGTTAATGTAGCAATGAGCATTCCGCCAACCGATGGGATTGCCATTGGAACCATAATGTCAGAACCTTTGCCAGTAGAAGTTAAAACAAGTAATAAAGCAATGATTGTAGTTGCTGTAGTCATCATTGCAGGGCGGACCCTTTTTAGACCTGCCTCTAAAACTGTGGCTCTCACTTCTTCGATGCTCTCAGGAGTTTTCTTATCGAATAACTGTTTTAGATAAGTACTTATTAAAACGCCATCATCGGTAGCAATTCCAAAAAGGGCAATAAAGCCAACCCATACAGCTACACTCAGATTTATTGTATGAATCTGGAACATATCCTGTAGATTAATGCCTCCTATTGAAAAGTTCATAAACCACGATTGACTGTATAACCAAAGCATTATAAAACCACCGGAGAATGCTACAAATATTCCGGAAAAGATAAAGCTTGCCATGGTAACAGAACGGAACTGAAAGTACAGAATTAAGAAAATCACAATCAACGAGATTGGTATTACTATCAACAACCTTTTTGTTGCACGAATTTGATTCTCATAGTTCCCTGTAAATTTATAATTCACTCCGGAAGGAACGTTAAAAACGCCTTGCTCTGCTTTTTCATCCAAATATGCTTGTGCATTTTCAACAACATCAACCTCGGCAAATCCTTCTTTTTTATCGAAGATTACATAACCCACTAAAAAGGTGTTTTCACTTTTTATCAATTGGGGGCCACGTGTATAATTTATTTCTACTAACTCGCCAAGGGGAACTTGTACGCCCGATGGAGTAGGTATCAAGATACGTTTCAAATCTTCGGGATTATCTCTGTATTCACGAGCATAACGAACACGAACGGGAAAACGCTCACGTCCTTCAACTGTAGATGTAAGGTTCATACCTCCAATGGCACTACTCAAAGTCATTTGTAAATCGGCAATGGTTAAACCATATCGAGAAATGGCACTTCTATCAATTTCCAATTCCAAATAAGGTTTACCCACTACACGGTCGGCAAAAACTGACATGGGTTCAACGCCTTTAACATGCTTTAAATGATCCTCCAATTCGAAACCAACCTTTTCAATTGTTTCCAGGTCTGGCCCAAAAACTTTAATACCTATTGGCGCACGCATACCTGTTTGTAGCATTACCAAACGAGTTTGAATTGGCTGTAATTTTGGGGCAGATGTCAATCCGGGAATGCTTGATTGGCTTACAATTTCAGTCCAAATATCGTTAGGCGATTTAATGTGTTCACGCCACTGTCTGAAATATTCTCCTGATTTATCTGGTATTAGCTGATCTTTTTCTATTACTTTAAAACCATCGGCAGGATAATAAATAGAACCATCTTTCAGCTCAAATGCACCATCATTATTCGTTTTAAACCTTAAACGATGACCATTTTCATCAAGCATATACTCTGATTTATAATTAATCACATTTTCGTACATTGAAGTTGGTGCAGGGTCAAGTGCCGAATTAACACGTCCCCATTTACCAACTACATTATCAACTTCGGTAATGGCATTTACTTTTTTATCCAACATCCGAATGACTTCTAGATTTTCCTCTATACCAGAATGAGGCATAGTTGTAGGCATTAATAAGAATGAACCTTCATCTAAGGCAGGCATAAATTCCTTACCAATTCCGGGAAAGGTTTTGTTTAGCGATAGCCATGTGTCACTTTGCTTAATGCTATCAGGCATAAACGAGAAAACCTTATCAATACCTTGCCACGTTAAAATTCCAAAAAGAACTACTGCAAGTGGAATGCTAAGAAATTTCGCTTTGTTAACCAATGCCCAATTCAAAATTCGTGAATAGGATTTGACAACAAACATCATGAATGCTAAAACTAAAACTATCAATAATCCGACAAAAATAAGGTTTGAAGCATCACTATTCTGTGCTCCCAATGGCATCCATTCTTTAGTTAAGAACCTAACAACGATAAGAGCGATTATGCCAATATTTATGTAATTGGGGAATTCGGCTCTTTCTTTTCTCCATTTATAGTCGAGTAGATTGTTAATGCCTATACCAACAATTGCTATGGCTATAATAATTTTACCAAAGAAAATAAAGCTAAGACCCAAAAGGATTAATAGTGCATTGAGAACTTGTTTAGTTCTTTTACGGTCAATCTTTATTGAAAATATTATATGAGCTAAAGTTGGGATAAACGCCAAACCAATAATCAAAGCAGAAAGCATTGCAAAGGTTTTTGTAAAGGCTAATGGTCGAAATAATTTCCCCTCGGCTGCTTGCATGGCAATTACAGGCAGAAAACTAACAATAGTTGTAGTTAGAGCCGTTATAACAGCAGGTGCAACTTCAATAGTAGCATCATAAATTATTGCTATCAGTTTCTTCCCATTATCTCGGAATTCATCAATATGCCGGACAATATTCTCTGTAAATATCACCCCAACATCTACCATCACACCAATAGCAATAGCGATACCTGATAGTGCAACGATATTAGCATCGACACCAAACCTGCGCATGGCAATGAAAGTCATTAATACTCCGATTGGAAGGAGACTGGAGATAAGGAATGATGCACGAAGATTAAGAACAAGAATGATGATGACAATGATACTTATTAAAACTTCGAGAGTTAATGCTTCTTGCAGCGTTCCAAGTGTTTCATTAATTAAACCTGAACGGTCGTAAAAAGGAACAATGGTTACTTTTGAAACAGAACCATCCTCTAATATTTTAGATGGTAAGCCTGGAGATATTTCATCAATTTTGGCTTTTACATTATTGATTACTTCTAATGGGTTTGCACCATATCGAGCAACAACTACACCGCCAACTGCCTCAGCTCCACCTTTGTCTAAACCACCTCTTCGTGTAGCTGGCCCAAAACTAACGTTTGCTACATCCTTTATGCGTATTGGAATATTGTTTTTTACACTTACAACACTTTTTTCAATGTCATCCAAGCTTTTAATATATCCTAAAGCTCTGATAAAGTATTCTACTCGGTTAAATTCAATGGTTCTTGCACCAATATCCAAATTGCTTTTTTTAACAGCTTGCATTATTTGACCTACACTTATTCCATGAGCTTTCATGGCATTGGGGTCAATATCAATTTGATATTCCTTAATAAATCCACCTATGGAGGCAACCTCTGAAACGCCTTTTGCAGCAGTTAAACCATACTTGATATAAAAGTCTTGTATGGTTCTCAACTCATGGGGATCCCATCCGCCATTTGGTTTTCCTTTTTTGTCACGCCCCTCTAAAGAGTACCAATAGATTTGACCTAAAGCTGTTGCATCTGGTCCTAAAGATGGAGTTACTCCATTAGGAAGCGTTCCGGAAGGTAATGAATTGAGTTTTTCGAGTATTCTTGTTCTACTCCAATAAAACTCTACATCTTCTTCAAAAATGATGTAAATACTAGAAACTCCAAAGATGGAATTACTACGGATGGTTTGCACACCCGGAATCCCCAACAAAGCAGTTGTTAAAGGATAGGAAATTTGGTCTTCGATGTCCTGTGGTGATTGACCTGTCCATTCCGTATAAACTATTTGTTGGTTTTCGCCAATATCGGGAATGGCATCAACAGGAACCGGATCAGAAGGGAGAAATCCTGTTTCCCAACTGAATGGTGACGAAATGATACCCCAAGTAATGAATATTACAAGAAGTAAGAAAGTCACCAATTTATTCTCTAAAAAGAATTTTATGGTTTTGTTCAACATATCTAATGGATTTGATAAATATTCAATAAATTAAAAGTTATGGCAAAATAATTTGCACAACAATACAATTCAGCTTTTAAGTGAATTATAAATCAATTAATTAAATGGCTAACAAAGATATGTTTGCAGTAAAGAAATGCGTGTTTGTATGGTAGGTGGTGGCGAAGTATCAGTATAAACTTTAAAAGTTTCATTTTCTTCAGGAGACAGCTCGAAATTTAAAGTGAAAAGAATTGGGAAAAGAACATATAGTTCAACAACTTTAGTGTTGCCAATTTGAATAGGACTCACATAATCATCTTCCACTTCAATATGAACAGTCTTGTTTTCGCAACATCCACCTGTATCTTCACAACATGATTTGGATTCTTTATTAATGGATGTGGAAACATATTTTCCACCACAATAATGCATAGAAAATGTTATCCCTGTGGTAGCTACCATGAAGAAAACTGATAAGACGATATGAATTATTTTTCTAATCATTATTATTATTATTGTCTATGCAAAGTAACGCCATTTAATCCAAAAATGTTTTACAAAATTATGGATTTGAGTTATATCATTTTTGGATTACACTTCATCTAAAGGTTTGCGCTTATTTTCCTTTAGTTTTTTAAAATGTGATGGAGTTAGTCCTGTAATTTTTTTAAACTGGTTGGATAAGTGTTGAACACTACTATAACCTAATTGAAAGGAGATTTCATTTAGAGATAATTCATCATAAACTAAAAGCTCTTTTACTTTTTCGATTTTCTGATTGATGATATATTTTTCGATAGTAATTCCTTCAACGCTTGAGAAAAGATTGCTTAAATAAGAGTAGTCATAACCAATCTCTTTGGAAATAAACTCGGAGCTATTAATAGATGGAGAAACCTCTTTGTCGTAATGAGTAATCTCAATAATAAGGGTCTTGATACGGTCAATGAGTTTACTTTTTTTGTCATCAATAAGCTCAAAACCATTTTTATCTAATACTTCTTTTATATTTGATATCGTCGAATCATTTAGCTTTGAAGAAATGCTCACCTTACCCAATTCAATAGTTTCAATCTCTAAATTCAATTTCTCGAATTCCTCCTGAACCACTTTAATACAGCGGTTACAAACCATGTTTTTTATGTGCAGAATAGATTTCATTTTACAAAAGTAGAGTTTTGATACTTAAGATGCAAGCGAAGGAAAAAACAGCCCTTTTGCAAATTTTGGTAATCGGGATGGCTTGTGCGACTTGACAATGTGTGTGGCTTTATGCGTTGGCTTCATCCATTATTCACCCCAAACTTTAGCAATCCTATTCTTTATTTTTTGCTCAAATATTTCTATTAATTGTTTACTTGAATCAACCAATTCTTGCTCTTTTTCGATTTTTGTTATAATTTGATGTTGAGTTGCGATTGGGGGTAAAGGAATTAATGATGTTAAAATAAAGTCTCTGGGAACTCTTTGAAGCCCGCCAGTTCCAGTCATGTTCAACTTTCCTTTTTCTCTAAAACCATTTGTAATGATGTTTAAATAAATCCATGATGAAAGGATTGTTTCATTGGGTCTAAAAACATAGTACTCGCTTGAACCAAATCCAATCTTATTAACTAAGTTTTTAGCAATTCCTGCTTTTCCATTCTCAAAACAAGGTGTAACCTTTGCAAGTAAGACATCATCCTCTTTAAAGTAGGTATAACCCTTAATTACTTCACTTAAATATTTTGTTTGAAGGGGTTTAAAGATAATTTGATTTTCATTCAAATCAGCCATTGGCACGAATGAAACTTCCAATTCTTCAGGTAGAGATTTTAACTCTGATTTTTTAGGATTTACCTCACAGACTTTTCCCAACTCCACCATTTCCCAATCCGCATCAATATCAATTTGGGGTTTGTAGTTATCTACTACCATTTTTGCCCCATCTATTATTTTTTGATAGCCCTCTATTTCGGCTACTATCTCTTCTTGTATGAATAGGGACGGTAGGGGGGTTTGAAATTGACGAATTTGATTTGTTGTAAGATTCTTAAAAACGGCACCAATAGAATGAGAATTATTTATATCCTTTTGATTAACTAAAACAAAATAAAAGAACTCTGGAAGAATTCTTTTATCCAAATTTCTAAAACCAACAAAACCATCATGAATACAAGCATCAAGGGATAAAATTGTTGAAAGTCCAGGATTACCACTGACCGCCATGATTACTTCACCTTTTTTCATAGGTCGGCTTTTTTTAGCACCTTCTTCCGTTAACGAATCAGTTGTAGGTGTGGTGTACATTCCATCCCGAGTAATATCAGAAATCATTAAACGCGGTATTTGTCCACCATAATATAAAGGGTCTCCTTTAGGTCTGGGGGAACTTCCCCTCACTAAATCACATAAATCATCAACCTTAACCAAAGGATATGAAGATTGAGCTAAAGACTCATTAATTTTATATCTCTCGCCTCCTAAATTAAACTCTCCATTTTCAGCAATCTTTGATTTTTCGACTGCATGAGCCATTTCGACTTCGCTCAATGGCCGGTCACCGCTTAATATATTTGCCTTAAATTGCTTTAAAATCTCAATAGCTTCTTTTAATTGTCCACCTTTTATTACATTTCGTTGTGCTCCAAGATTGTAACCATCGTTATCAATTTTAACAAAAAGGATTTTGTTTGTCTTTTTGGCAATAGATTTATCTATTAATAAAATAGAAGTTTTTACGCCAGAATAAGGATTAAAAACACCTGCAGGCAAACTTACTACTGCATACAGATAATTTTCAACCAACATTTTGCGTAGTTCTTTGTAGGCTTTGCCACTTTGAAAAATCACACCTTCGGGAACAATGATTCCTGCTCGCCCATTTGGGTTTAGGTGTTCGGCAATGTAATCTACAAACAGAACTTCTGAACGATTAGAAGTTACCGTAAACTTTTTATGCGGTCGTATTCCACCTTTCGGACTCATAAATGGCGGATTGGCAAGAACCACATCAAAACTATCATTCCATCGGTCTTCACTGGTTAAAGTGTCGTATTCAAAAATATGTGGGTCAGAGAATCCGTGCAGATAAAGATTTACCAAACTCAACCTCACCATATCGGGCGAAATATCGTAACCGATAAAGTTTTTAATCAGTTTTGTTCTCTCGTCAGGCGTTAGCTGGTTATTGTTCTTTTCCTTTATTCGTTTAAAAGCAGAAATTAAAAATCCTGCTGTTCCACAAGCAGGGTCGAGAATTGTATCTGTTTTGCTTGGGTCAACTGCTGCCACTAAAAAATCAATAATGTGCCGTGGTGTACGGAATTGACCTGCATCACCTTGCGAACCCATAACAGAAAGTAGATACTCAAAAGCATCACCAAGTTTCTCGCTGTGCGTATATTCAAATTCCCCTATCGTTTTTAAAAACAGTTTTAAAGTTTCGGGGTCACGATAGGGTAAATATGCATTTTTAAAAATGTTTCTGAAAAGCTGCGGAATATTCGGATTTTTCTCCATGCTTTCAATGGATTCCGAATAGAGTTTTAGCATTTCTGTTGCAGTTACTTTTGCATCAAAAAGACTGTCCCAACTGTATTTTTCAAAATCGTCTGAGAAAAATTTAGCTTCTCCGCCTAAGTCAATGGATTCATTGTCCATATCATCCATAAACTTATAAATCAAAGCAATGGTAATCTGTTCTATTTGCGATTTTGGGTCTGGCAGTTTTCCTACTAAAATATCTCTACAATCGTCTATTCTTTTTCTTGTTGTATTATCTAACATAAATTTATTTTTCTAGTTTTTTAGCAGAGTCCTCTATCCGTTTAATAAAATCCTTTTCAACTTGAGTGATTCTATTCTTTATCTTCTCTTTATTAATTTCGTATTCACTATGAGCTTTTTCTATTGCTTTCTGGTGGCTGATATTTCCTGAATGTTGTAGAATTTCTTTATTGGTCATTTTCAGGAAAGCATCTAATTGCTTCATCCAGTCAGCCATATACATTGGTGTACGGTCTAATGCTTGAATTTCTGCAATTTCCAAAAATGCAGTAACCATTCTGTTCAATATATTCAATTCATCTTCTGCAAGATAATTTTTAGCAATTTCAACTTCTTTTTTTGTTGGGATTTCTCCTTTAAAATTTGTTAGCCCGATATGTTCTTTTGACGAATCTACTCGCTTATAAACAGTCTCGGCTGCTGTTTCTCCGTGGCTTGCCCAGTGCATTTTGTTTTGTATGGTTTTAAATACCATTTCAGAGAGTTCTGTTTTTGGGTCGTAGTCGATACTTGTAGCATAAATATCTAAAACCTTACGCCAAAACACCTTTTCTGATGAACGAATATCACGTATACGAGCCAATAGCTCATCAAAATAGTTTCCGCCTCCGGCCTCTTTTAGCAGTTCATCGTTCATTGCAAAGCCTTTTATCAAGTACTCTTTGATAAGAGCGGTTGCCCATTTTCTAAAATGTACACCTCTATGAGATTTTACTCTGTAACCAACCGAAATAACCACATCAAGATTATAATATTTTACAGGTTTATCAGAACCACTAATGTGCAAAAATTGCACATTGCTTTTTTCAACCAATTCTTCATCTTTAAATATATTGCCAATGTGCTTGGTTATTACACTTCTCTCTTTTTGAAACAATTCTGAAATCTGAGCCTGATTAAGCCATACCGTGTCATTTTCAAAATGAGTTTCTATTTTTACTTTGCCGTCTTCGGTTTGGTATATTATTAATTGCTTGTTTTTATTCATTACAGATAAATTTCTTTTTTTATTTGCCACGAATGGTCTTATATGTTTATAATTTATGTATTAGTGGCTATTCCTATGCTGCAAACAGTTCTAAGTTTATATAATCTTTAATATATAAAGGAATTACTTCCCTGTATTTTGGTGCTACTTTTTTAAACAGTGAAATTGGTAAAGTAGCATTGGTTTGTAAAGCATGAAAATCTTTTGCTTTCAAAATCTCTCTTATATTCTGGTTAACTACATAAGCTTTGAAAAAGTACTTTAAAGCTCTCACATTTACATCTTCTTCAGGTGGATAAATAGAAATAAATTTATCAAATTCTTCTTCCAATAATTCATCTTTTGATTTGAATTTTGGGATAATGCCAAAAACCTTTTCTACCACTTCACGAATTGAAATTTTACGGTCAATTTTGGCAGCTTTACGCAGTTTTTCTAAATTGAAATACTCTTCGGGCTTATCAAATATTTCGCTTTGAATATGACTAACCACATGTTCCCAATTCCCAAGTTCAACATTCTTTTTAATGATGTCGTCCATTACAATACGGTCTTCAAACTTTTTAAACAGTTCTCGATCAATTCTCATTCCTTGATAACCGATTTCCTGTTCATTAACCATTACCAATGGATCAGGGCGTAAACTGGTATATTTGTCAATGTCAATACCACCGCCACCATCTTCCCCACCTTTTGTTCTTGGCTTTGGCAATAATAGTTTTTCATCGTAATCAAATTTCTCTTCAAAGTATTCGCAGTTTGCGAAGAAATCAAAGAGCTTAAAAAATTCCTTTTCGTGTTGAATGATTTCTTCTTCACCCAATTCATTTTTATGCTTAAATTCAAAGGTGTGTTTTCTTGTTCCCCTGCCTTTAATTTGAACAAAATCAGCAGGGCTGAAAATTGGCCTAACCATACAAAGATTAAGCAAATCTGGACAATCATAACCAGTTGTCATCATTCCAACTGTAACACAAATTCTTGTTTTGCTTGATTTGTAACCCTCTAACCAATTTGTTTTACCGTTCAAATTATTGTTAGTGAAATTTATAGTCATTTGCTGTGCATTATCAACTTGTGATGTTACTTGCACCGCAAAATCAGAATTGTATTTATTCGGGTAAAGTTCTTCTGCAAATTCGTTTAATATTTCTGTTAGTTTTCTTGCATGGTTCTGACTAACAGCAAAAAATAGTGTTTTTCCCAATTCATTAGTAATTGGGTCATGCATTGCATTTTCTAAGAATGTTTTACAGAAAACACGATTTGTTTTATCAGAGAAAAATTTCTTTTCAAAATCACGAGAAACAAAGGTTTCTGTTTCTTCGCCATCTTCATTTGCAACAGTTACTGCATAGCCTTCATCAGATAAAAGTTGTGTTGTTATTTCAGTTCTTGCATCAAGAACTTTTGGGTTAATAAGAAATCCATCTTTAACTCCTTCAATCAAAGAATAACGATAAGTCGGGTCGCCACCTTCACAACCAAAAGTTGCATAGGTGTCTCGCAACATTCTGCGTTCTATTTCTCTTGGGTCGTTTTCTTTGACCTTATTGATATCAACATTTTTCAAATAATCTTTTGGTGTTGCAGTTAAACCCAATTTATAACCGTGGAAGTATTCAAAAACGGCTCTTGAATTTCCAGAAATTGAACGATGTGATTCGTCTGAAATAATTAAATCAAAATCTGTTGGTGAAAATAGATAGCTGTATTTGTTGTCAAAAGTTAATGACTGAACCGTTGTTACTACAATGTCTGCTTTACGCCAATCGGTTTTATGTTCTTTGTAAATAAATGTAGTGTAATCAGGTTTTAGATAATTTGTAAAAGCTTTCCATGCTTGGTCTTCTAATTCCAACCTGTCAACTAAGAACAAAACTCGTCTTGCATTTTCAGTCCGTAAAAAAAGGCGAATAACAGCAGCAGCAGTCAGGGTTTTTCCTGTTCCTGTTGCCATTTCATATAAAAATCTGTCTTTGCCATTAGTAACTGCTTCTTGTAATTTATGAATTGCAGTTTTTTGGTAGTGTCTTAAAAAACGAAGTCCGTTATCCCAAATAAAATCTTTGCTGTCTTTTACCGTGCTATTCCAACCTGGTCTTTCGTTATAGTCTGGCATTTGAACTGTAACAATATAATCATCATCAACGGGTTCAGTTGCCAAAGCTTGTCTGTCAGGATTCCATTCTTTTATTGCTCCAATTTCGTTTGGTGAAGGAAATTTATAAATTGGTTTTGGATTTCCTTTTTTCAAATCCCATAAGTAGTGAACAATCCCGTTTGATAAAATAATGAATTGAGCATCTACAGTTTTTGCATATTTCCTTGCTTGCTCTTTTGCAACTAATGGGTGTAAATCTTCCTTTTTTGCTTCGAGTACACAAATAGGACTGTTATTGCTGTCAACCAATAAAAAGTCCAACGAGCCTGATTTTATTTTTTCAAAATCGTTTCCCCAAGCATCAACTTCTTTCTGAGTTATTTTGACATGATTTTCAAGCAATATATTTGCTCTTCCTTGTTCGTTGTCAAAAAATCTCCAGCCTGCTTCTTCAAGCAGTTTATTAATCTTTATTCTTGCATGAGCTTCATTTTTCATATATCAGTTCTCATTGTTAACTGAGCGTTTGTTATAAGCTGTTTTATCATTTTTCAGTTGATTTATTTAAAGGCAACGTAAATTTGAAAACACTTCCTTTTCCTTCTTCGCTTTCAACCCAAATTTTACCGTCGTGTTTTTCAATAAAATCTTTACAAATAACTAAGCCTAAACCGGAACCTTTTTCGTTTGCCGTACCCACGGTAGTTGTATTTGAAGAGATATTAAAAAGCCCTTTAAGTTTTTCTTTATTCATCCCAATTCCATCATCAGAAATTGTAATTTCCACATGGTCTTGTTTTGAAATTGCAGAGACACGTATATGTCCTCCAAGTTTTGTAAATTTGATTGCATTGGAAATAAGATTTCGAAAAACTGTTTTTAGCATGTTCTTATCGGCATAAACTTCAATTTCATCTGATGGGGAATAATGTAAAGAGATATTTTTTGATTTTGCAATTGAAGTTTCAAGTTTAATAATTTCCAGAATAGTTTCTGAGAAAATTATTTTTTCCGGATTGAAACGAATTTGCCCGGTTTGGGAATTTGCCCAATTCAATAGATTATCGAGTAAAATAAGTGTGTGTTTTGTAGATGAATTTATATATCCTAAAATCTTTTCAGATTCTGCAACTTCCAAATTTTTCAGGTTTTCAATTAATATTTCCGAAAAGCCTAAAATACTATTAAACGGACTTCGCAAATCATGCGCTATAATTGAAAAAAGTTTGTCTTTTGTAGCATTAAGTTCTTGTAATTGCGTTTTTTGCTCAAACAATGAATTTTCGGCGAGTTTTAATTTCGTAATATCTTGAACCGAACCCAAAGTGCTTACAGGAATTCCATTATCATCAATTGTTGTTTCAGAACGTTGGGTAAGATATTTTAACTTTCCCGATTTCGTAATTATCCTGTGTGTAATTTCAGATTTTGTATCCTCTTTGGAGTAACTTAAATATTTATCAATTACTAACTGCCTATCTTCTTGATGAAAAAATTGAACAACATTATCAAAAGTGCATTCAAATTCTTCTGGCGAAACTTCATAAATTATATATGTTTGTTCCGACCAATACAATTTGTCCTTTACAATATCGTATTCCCAATGACCAACGTTGCCAATCCTTTGAGCTTCTTTAAGTATTGTTTTACTTCTTATAAGTTCTCTTTCTGTAATTTTTCGGGTTTCAATATCAGATAAAATTTCTTTGTTTGCCTCTATAAGACTGTTTTGAATTTCTTTACGTTTAGTGATTTCATTTTTAAGTTTCCTGGAAAGTCTAAAATAGAATGATGCAATAAATCCAATAAACGCAAATATGGACAAAACCAAACCAATTACTGTCCATGGAATATGCATTTTAGGTTTTAGATAATCGGAATAAAACATTCCCTCAGAATTAAAGTCTTCATCTACAAGCCCTAATTCGCTGTAAGTTGCAATAATATTATCCCAACGTCCACGGTTTGAGTATCCAATTTCTACCACATTGTGCATAATGTAGCGTTGCATTTTTTTGGCTTCAAAGCGCAGATGTTCCTTACTGTGCCGTTTACTGTATTTATTAAAAATTATTTCGACCAATTCTTCGGGATTATCCATAGCATATTTCCAGCCTTTGATAGATGCCTTCAAAAATTTATCAACCAATTCGGGAGATTCTCTAAGCATGTTTTCTGAAGTAAATAAAATATCACCATAAAAGTCTATTCCTCCGCTTAAAGGTGAAATTACTGTGTATTCAAAATTGGACTGTTGCAAAATGTAAGGTTCATCTGTTTTATATGCAGTTATCGCATCTATTTTATAATTAATCAATTGATCAACATTAAATGAATGTGACAGTACTTCCAATTGGTTCAATGAAATACCTTCATCTTGCAAATAACTTATAACATCGGCAGCATGAGGTTCAATCATTATTCTCTTTCCTATCAGGTCGTGTACATGATTAATTCCCATTTTTTTTGAACCAATTATAACCTGAGGAGAGTGTTGAAAAATTGAAGCCAAAATAACTACAGGCTTTCCTTTTCCCCGTGTTAAAACGATATCGGAAGTACTAATACCAAAATTAGCTTTATGATTCATAACGGCATCAGCAGGCTCTTCCTCTTCATTGGCTTCAAGTAAAATAACATTAAAACCTGCTTCCTTATAATATCCTTTTTCGATGGCAGCATAGTAGCCCGCAAATTGAAATTGGTGTTTCCATTTTAATTGAAGCTTAATTGTTTGCAAAGGAGTATCGTTGTTCTCATTAGCAATAAGATTAGTATAAGATAAAATCATACAGAATAAAGCCAATATACTACGGAAGTCTTTGAAATTTATATGCATAATATTTTGTTTAAAATCTGTAATTTAATTGGTTTGTTTTTTAGTAGTATCCTACTAAAAGTTAAATTTCGTTGTCTTAATTCACTTATTATGTTAAAATTGCTTAGTAGAGTAGAGCCTGATAGCCTGCTCAAATTCATATTTCTTATTTTTTCCAAAGATAACATAATTAGATTAGACTATCAGTACCCCCTTCTCCAAACCGTGTCCCGATGAAGAATCGGGATAAACTATGAAGTTTTCCCTCACATGACCAACGGAAATCCGTATGGACGGCTTACCGATAGAGTTTTTCATTGAGCTTTCGCATTGAGACTTGAATTTGAAAGAATGAAGCTCAATTATCATCCTCACGGAGTTATCTGTTAGCTTTTCTTTAGGGTGAACAGTCAATTGCCCTGATACGTACGTACTGGATTAACTCAGCATCGTGGCACACTAACGGTAAATTGTATGAGTAGTGGCAGACTGTGGGCGATGTAACATTCAAACTGTCAATGATATTATGCGGACTGCAAATGTTCAAATTACATAGTATCCCGGCTATTATTTTTATACATTGTTGTAGGTAGTTCTTTTTTCAAAACTTCATCAAATTTTTGATTTTTACAGAACGCTTTTGTTTTTTTATTTATTTCAATTAATTCTAAATATTGTTTCCCTACTAAATCCATTAAATCGTTTCTACCAGTTTGGTTTGATACGCTTAAACGATTCTCTATTTCCTTAACTGTCAATAACATTTCAGGTTCTTCATAAAACCATTTTAATATCGATGCTTGCCGTTCATTAATTCCTTTTATTTTTTGAAACTGAATAAACTGTTTCTTTTCATTGATTTTACGTTGAATGTATTCTCGCAGACTTTCAAAAGCTAAATTCATTGTCTTTAACTTGTAATTAATGAAGTATGATAAATCATTTTCATCTACCTCACTATATAGAAAAGCCATCGCATATTGATTTTTACTTTTTACAATTAATCTTGAAATAGATAAATACTCTGTTAGCCAGTAGCCATTCTTTAATAAATACCAATAAAAAAGAGCCCTTGCAGTTCTACCATTTCCATCAACAAATGGGTGCAAAAAACCGATCATAAAATGAATGATACATCCTTTTATTATGGGATGGATAAAATGTGATTCTTGTTTATTATTAAAAAATCGAAAAAGAGATTCCATTAATTTTGGCAATTCTTTAAAGTCTGGTGGAGCATGTACTATTTCTCCGTCAATAACATCTACAACGTCTACTTCATTATTGTCTCTATATTTACCTTCATCTTGAGAGTCTTCTAATGTATGGTTTGTTATAAGTTTATGTAATTCAAGAAGCCTTTCTTTCGTGAGTTTTTCGTTTTGAATTTCGACTATGTGTTTTATCGTAAGATAGTTGTTGACTATCATTTGCTCAGATTTATTTCTTGGACGTTTACTTTTTCTGAGCATTTCTTTTGCCTTTTTTCTTGTGGTAACAGCACCTTCAATTTGACTTGAAGCAATAGCTTCCTCCATTATTGAACTAATTAAGTATCGTTTTTTATCTTCATCTGGCAACACACTTTTAGTGCCAAGTTGTCCACCAATATTTAAATCAAATTCATGAAGTCCTTTTTGAATAAAATCTGTTAAGTTGTAACTAAAATTATAATTCCCAAATTTTATTCGTTTTGCATTAATGTTTCGACTAAACTTTACTGCTGCCCACAAAATATTCGCTTCAGTTGACTTTGGAGTTTTTTGATATTTAACTTTGTCCCAATAGAGATATTTATCGTTAATCTTTTCTATTATAGTCTTATAATCGTTATCAATAAATAACTTTAGACCTTTAGAAAGATATTTGTCTTTTTTCCAATCTGGTGCTTTTTCTATTGTTTTCATATCTTATTGTTTCCTAATTATTCAAATATTTGGAGATATTGCAAACTTATGCACTTTTTATGAAATCTCCTAATTTGTCAAAATTTAGGAAATATTGCGAATTAGAATATTGAAATTTTGTTTTCATTGATTCCTGTTTTGTACCAATCAGTTTCATGTCAGAATTACCTAGTAGAGTAGAGCCTGATAGCCTGCTCAAATTCATATTTCTTTTTTTTTCCCAAAGATAACAAAATTAGATTAGACTATCAGTACCCCCTTCATCAAACCGTGTCCCGATGAAGAATCGGGATAAACTATGAAGTTTTCCCTCACATGACCAACGGAAATCCGTATGGACGGCTTACCGATAGAGTTTTTCATTGAGCTTTCGCATTGAGACTTGAATTTGAAAGAATGAAGCTCAATTATCATCCTCACGGAGTTATCTGTTAGCTTTTCTTTAGGGTGAACAGTCAATTGCCCTGATACGTACGTATTGGATTAACTCAGCATCGTGGCACACTAACGGTAAAATTGTATGAGTAGTGGCAGATTGCGTGGTGCTTTCCTGTCAAACCGTGACAAATTTTGAGCGAGTTACAAGCCTTGATATTTAGAACTTTCCCTGCCATTTACTTATACAAAATGTTAGCTATCGTATAACTATTTTATGATTATTGAAGAACAAAGAACTATCTACCTCGTTTATCTTGTACAGATTAATACCTTTTTCTTTTATTAAAATATCATCAACATGTAAAGTTGCTTTAGAATTCATTTTACCTTTTGACACTATATAAGTTCTATTTTTAGGATCGTGTATACTAAATGTGCCTTCAACTAAAGACCAATTATTATTTATCACTTCAGCCTGTTCAGGGAAAATAGTAGTTGAATACCAATGATTAGTTTCTTTATCGTATTCCTCAACGATAAGTCGAAACCATAAATTAAGGGCATCTGGAACTCCATTATACATCCATATACTTAAATCATATTCTTTCCCTTTCTGAAAAGTGTTTGGGGGGAACTCTGCAAAAGTATTTTTACCTTTTTTTATTGACGCATAACTTCCATCGCCCCTATACGTAGTATCGGATTTTAATTCATCAAAGCTATTATAATAAAAAGAAGAACTAAAATCAGAAACATAAAAAGAATCTTGCCTAATTAGATTTGGTAATTTTACCTGAAAACCATTGAATAATTTATTACAATCATCACCAAACAATTCTTCATAACTAATTTGCAATAATTCGAAATTATCATTTCCATGTATTGTATTTCCTTTTTTTAGTATAGCCTCTTCATATTGGGTAAAATGTGTTCCTGTTTTTAGAATTAAAAAAGGCTTTCTGCTTTTAATATCGTCAGTGATTTTCTTATTATAATAATTAGGAGATACAATTTGGACAATCCTTTTACTTTCTTCGATTGAGGTTCGTGTTAAATTTGCACATACATTAGGAATACCTGTATGATATGAGAATACTAATGAATTCTTTACTGCTTCATCTTGCCTTGGGCGGCTATAACTTTCAGAGCCTTGATAATAAAAAGGAATCGAAATTATTGCTTGGTAATCTTCAGGATTAATAAAATCAATGGCTTTTCTAAAATTTTCAGGTAACTGTTCCTTCCTAAATAAATTTGGTGAATTAGTAATATGTTTTGAAACTGGGTTGTGATAATTAAATGCCTCAAAACCACATGTGGAAACATACAAAAACATAAAAGTTATTCCTATGATTTTTCCCTTCTTGTGATATAATCGGACTAGAATTTTCTCTTGAAAAACATATGCTGCAAAAACAGTAAATGCAAAATAAAATGGCCATACAAATCTACCAGTTGCTCTAAATTGCTTAAAAATTGGAAATATTTCTATAAGATTGGGTATTTGCTTAAATGGAATTGCTAATGCAAAAAGAAAAACAATAGAAGCAGCGACAAGTGAAATATTAATAAGTTTATTGCTGAAAAATGATTTGAGTATTGCTTGTGCTTTTTTATTAAAAATACTAATTATTGAAAAGAAGACTGTGCCGATAAAAAATAGAGAATTAATTATTCCTATATAACCCCTTGCTTCCCATTCCAATTTAATTATACCTCCGGTTATTTTATCTAATAATGGTCGAAAAGGTTTTCCTGGAGGCATTAAAATATCATCAATCTCGGCATTATAAAGAAAAAAACCAGATGGGTTGTTTGTCCTTCCAATATGGGTTTCAATTAATGCAACATATATGTAAAACAAAATGATCGGTAGAGTTATTGCTATACCCAACCATATATAGTAGCGTAGTTGGACTATTTTGTGTTTATCAAAAAAATATTTTGCCAAAAGAAATGAGAACAAAAAGGAAATAATAATAATCCCTAGGTATGCATGAATAAACATCCAAAAAAGATTATTTATAAAGAGCAGGACAAGAAGATATATCCTGAATTTTTGGGTACATTTTAAGATGAGTAACCATGATAGTGGAATTGCGAAACTATATGAAAGGGCTAAATGGCCTTCTAAGCGAAATAATTGTGGAGCTAAAAGAGTTATGCAAAAACTAAAAACGATACTAAACCATTTATTTAATTTTAACTCCACCAAAACAAAGTAAATAACAATAAATGTTATAAAAATTGAAAGAATCATTAGCAAATTTAGAAGACCTATTGAATGTGTCTCAAAAAAGGGAGTTACTGAAGATAAATATTTTAAGGTATTCGATATTACAGGATGACTATCAGTATACAAATAGTTTTCACCATAGGGATAATTCATGCCTTCCATGTTTGTATATGTAGTATCATGTTTAATATGGTAAGCATAGGTGAAATAATTTTTAATACCGTCTCCACTTTCGTTAAAAATAAAACTGTTTGGGCTTAATAAAACTTCACCATAAAATAAAAAAACATAGATAATTCCTAAGATTAATATTATAGTGAAGGGTATTTTCTTTTCAGAGCTTTTTCTCATAATATATAATTTCTCGAATTCTCAGTACTGCAATCATATGATAGCTAACGGTAAATTGTATGAGTAGTGGCAGATTGCGTGGCACTTTCCTGTCAAACCACTACGCAGTTTGAGCGGGCTACAAACCTTAGATTTACTACTATCTCGGCTATTATTTTTATACATTGTTGTGTGCATGTGCTTTATTTTTCAACCTTCTTTTCAAGTTCCTTAATCTGTTTTTTTATGTCTTCAACTAATGCCCTTGAATTCTGCTCTTGATTTTGTTCTTTTACAATCTCTAAGTATTTATTGAAGTCTTGTAATGCCAATTCATATTTTTTGGTTGAATTATATAAAAATCCCCTCTGTATATATGCAATAGCATATTCTGGAATAAACTTTATTAGTGAGTCAAGTGTTTGCAAAGCCAATTCATTATTCCCTTGCTGCATTAATATCACAGATTTACTCAAATATGGTTCAGGAACTAATTTGTTTATTTCTATTGCTCTATCCAAATAACTTATCGCATTGTCAAAGTCTCCTAATCTTGTATAAGCGTATCCTAATTCACTAAATGCCATTCCATTTTTACCCGTACCACAGTTTCCTGTTGAATCAATCTCTATTGCTTTTTTAAGAGGATCTATTGCTTTCTTAAATTCATGGTTTCCTACAAGTGAATATCCTTTCTCATAGTCAGGTTTAGCCTTCATTTGTTGTTCCGTAACCATAACCGTTTTACCCGTATTGGAATTCGATGTATAAGTAATTTGTTTTACTTCAGTCGAGTCAGTTATTTGTCCGTAAATATTCGAAGCAAATAAAATACTGATTAAAATTGTTGTCAAAATTATTCTCATAGTCTCTTTTTTTAGCATTGCACACAACGATTTGGCTAAAAATTGGCGGGCATTATAACCCACTTACGTTTCAACCTGAACTGCTTTATCTTTTTTGTAATTCGTTTCATTTTACTACTTGCCGCCTGCTTGTTTTTAGCCTTTGTTGTGCCGTCGTACTTTTTTCTTTTCACTAATTTTGAAATATTATTCCATTCTTATAATACCATTTTGCCATTTTCAATTTCTTTTCATCATTTCAGTTCGTTTAACATAAAACAAATAATATGATGCCATATTTGGTATGAAATAAGATGACCAAATAGCAAGTGCCACAAAAAACTCAGTCATAACTCCAACAACTTCAAACTGAACAGTGCCAAACAATGATGCCAAGGTCATAGGTAAACTAAAAAGAATTGAAAAACTAAGTATGCTAATTATACATATCTTTTTTATTAATGATTTATTCAATTTATTCCTTTTTCTATATCTACGAAATATTGGTTCAAGAATAATTATTTGAAAAATCAATGCTCCAACGAATAAAATTGGAAAAAAGAAATAATACAAAATTCCATCTTCAATCATAGGTCCATATATTTCTTTCGGATAAACTTTATCAACCAGTGTGATTATGAAAAATAAAATCAAAAATGTTATTTCTCCAATCACAGGTGATATTAAAATTGCAAATATGTTTCTTTTTTTATCCATTTATTTTATTGAGTGCAACGGTCTGTTAGTATGCGGCACAACGAATGTGTATAGTGCATATGCACTATATTTCTCATTTATCTTTCTAAATATGTGTTTATACACTCCCAATTTCAAGGTATATAAACACCTTTTAAGATGAATCATAAAAGATTTTATCAAATTGTTTCTTTCTGTTTTTAGTAATTATTTG
>Ga0208648_1001036_pt1 | contig 24619 bp, 23 predicted proteins | sample AntAceMetag02UKL_FD_184772 | JGI IMG/M metagenome (GOLD analysis project Ga0208648, IMG submission 184772) | Saline lake microbial communities from Ace Lake, Antarctica - Antarctic Ace Lake Metagenome 02UKL (SPAdes) (version 2) | ecosystem: Environmental > Aquatic > Non-marine Saline and...
AGATATCAATAATATTTGGGAAAAAGGAAGGAAATTTTTAGGTGTCGATTATCCGATTATTTCCGGAGCAATGACATGGATTAGTGATTACAATCTTGTTAAAGCTGTTAGCGATAATGGGGCATTTCCTGTTTTAGCCGGCGGAAATATGCCTCCCGAACTTTTTGAAAAAGAGATTGATAAATGTATAGAAAATATAAAAAAACCTTTTGCCGTAAATCTCATTACAATTGCTCCCAATTTTGTAAAGCACCTGGATATTTGTAAAGAAAAAGATGTGAAATTCGTTGTTTTTGCAGGAGGATTTCCAAAATCAGCCGAGGTTGAAGCAATTAAAAAATCAGGAAAGAAAACCATGGCCTTTGCATCTACTGAATCAATTGCAAAATTAATGATAAATCATGGCGTTGACGGATTAATTCTTGAAGGCAGCGAAGCCGGAGGCCATATTGGCCACGTTAGCTTAATGGTTTTATTGCAGCAAGTTTTGTTTGAATTTGATAATTTTCCCGTATTTGTTGCAGGTGGTATAGGAACAGGCAGGATGATAGCACATCTATTGTTAATGGGTGCCTCGGGAGTGCAATTGGGAACACGTTTTGTGATGAGCGACGAATGTTCTGCCCATCCAAAATTTAAAGATGCTTTTAAAAAGGCAAAGGCGCGAACAGCTATCAGCACACCTCAATATAGTTCGAAACTTCCTGTGGTTGCGGTCAGAGCTTTAAATAATAAAGCAATGGATAATTTCGGAAAATTGCAAATTGAACTTTTAGAAAAGCTTAAAAATGAAGATATTTCCCGCATTGATGCACAATATGAGGTTGAAGCATATTGGGCGGGTACACTTAGAAATGCTGTTGTTGACGGAGATATTGAAAATGGTTCTCTTATGGCAGGCCAAAGTGTAGGGCTTGCAAAAAAAGTCCAGCCGCTTAAAGAAATTATCCATGAACTCGTCTCGGATGCAGAAAACGAAATACTTAGAGTGAAAAGTTTATTATGTTAAATAGATGGTAACTACTTAGTACCTAAAATTTTGAATACCTAAAGTTTCTTCCTCAATACCATATAATATTCAAAACTTGAGATAAATAAAGCAAGCCCAATTCCAACGTAAATTACAACCAAAAACATTTCGGGAATCATATTAGATGTTCTCAAAAATATACCCATAGAGATCATTATTAATATTAAAAAATAAGTTTCCCATTTAATAAAAGCAAAAATGCATACTCTTTCCGGTAATAAAATAATACGTGAAATGTTTTTTTTTGCAATCTTCTTAAAACCGAATATTGATATGAATATTGCAAAAACAACTCCGATTCCAACAGCAATAAATAACTCATAATAAGACAATAAAACTATCCACCTGAAAGAAATGTTAATTAATAAAATACCAACGAAAGACCAAATTACTCCGGCAATAATAATTAATGCTTTTCGCTTAACTGCAGGTTTTTTAATTTGAAACACCTTTTTTATTTCTGTTTTTTTTAAAACCAAAATTACTAAGAATTGCATATAAGATTACGGAAATATTAAGTTTGTTGTTAATTCAGTTTTTTTTATCTTCACAAAATATTTGATATTAACATTTATTTTTGACTAAATATTAATATTTAAAAAAATGAAAAACAATACTGTCAATTTCGATTATCTTCTAATATCTTCAGCTTTACATGATTCAAATGAATTCGAGAGATCGGTTTCCGGTTATATTCAATCATTAAATAATTATGGGGGGCTACGTTTAAAACCCGACAGAATAGACACTATAAACCCATTATTTTATTTTGTGGTTACAGGAGGTACCGAGCAGAAAATTCTTGAACTTTATGAAAAAAGAAAGATTAATGTTTCCAAGGAACCCGTTTTTCTGATTGCTTATCCAGAAAACAATTCACTTCCCGCTGCTTTGGAAGTACTTGCCCGTTTAATTCAGGATGGTGAAACAGGAAGGATTTTTTTCCTGCATGGCCCTGATGATGAGCAGGGAATTAACAAAATGATTGAAGCGGCTCAATTTGGTGAAACACAAAAAGCGCTTCAATTCTCAAGGATCGGGATGGCCGGAAATGCTTCCGATTGGCTGGTTGCAAGTAATCCCCATCCTGAGATTGTGAAAAATGTTTGGGGCCCGAAAATTGTTCATTTTGAAACCGAAAATATTTTTCATCAATCAAAAAAGTATTCCGATAAAGCAGTTAATTCCGTTCTAAGTTCGTTTTTAAACAAAGCTGAGAAAATCATTGAACCGACAAAAGATGAGTTGTTGGAATCGGCAAGTATTTACCTTGCAATAAAAGAAATAGTTAAAAAAGAAAACCTCAATGCTTTTACTTTGCGTTGTTTTGATCTTGTAATTAAGTATAAAATTACCGGATGCCTTGCACTTGCAAAACTGAATAATGATGGAATAATAGCCGGATGTGAAGGCGATATTCCTTCAACCCTTGCCATGTTATGGGTAAAACTGCTTTTAGACAAGAATTCATGGATGGCTAATCCTGCCGAAATAATTGTTAAAGAAAACTCATTATGGCTTGCACATTGTACTATTGCCCCTTGTATGATTGATGAATTTATTATCAGATCACATTTTGAATCAGGGATTGGAGTGGGCATACAGGGTGAGATGGAACCTCAAAATATAACATTATTAAGAATTGGAGGTGAAAGACTTGAAAAATTATGGCTTGCCGAAGGAAGAATTACAAGACCCGGATTTTCGGATTTTCGATGCCGGACACAGGTAAAAATAAAATTATCAGATAAGCATGATGTGGGAGATTTATTAAAAAAACCTTTAGGAAACCACATTGTTCTTATAAAAGGACATCATGCCCATCATTTATCAAAATGGCACGAATTGACGATAAAAGCTTATCGAACTAAAGTTCAATAATTTTGATTTTAAAAAAAATATTTGGAGAACTTGTAAAGAAATATAATGATTAATATTTTTTGAAAACAGATAGATTCGAAGATTGATAATAATTGGAATTGCAAAAAAGAAATAAAAACATAAAGATATAATAGTTATTTTTGTAATTAAAAAAAAATAATCATACCCCAATTGTAAACAGAATTTCAAACCTCCATCTTAATTAATTATCTAAAACATGAATTTCAGTAAAAATAAAAATATCTTTTTCTTTCTTTTTTTAATCCCTTTCTTATGGGCTTGTGATTTCAACTCAAGGTGGGGAGGGCAAGAATATATTCAAAAAGTCAATACTCAAACCCTACCTGTGCAACTGCAAGTGAAAAAAACCTTTGATTTGGGTGAAGGAATTTATTGCTCAAATGACTTTCTCGGAGCAAGGTTAAATGGAATAGTATATGCAAATGATACCATTACGGCACTAATAACCCCCGAAAACACACCCATAAATCCCAGTCCCTGGTATGCTTTCAAAATCTGGTCTGAAACAAAGCAAGATGTTTTTTTAAAGCTGACTTATCTGCTTAGTGTCAAACACCGATATTATCCAAAACTGAGTTATGATGGCCTCAATTGGACTAATCTTGACTCCGTAAACTATATTGAAGGAATGATATCGGAAATAAAAAATGAAAGGCTATTGCCGGACTATATAACTATGAAGCTTTCGATAGGCCCTGACACATTATGGGTTTCGGCACAGGAACTTATTACATCGAAACATGTAAACAAATGGATAGATAAACTGGCTTTAAAACCATTTATTAGTATGTCTCAAATTGGAAAAAGCCGAGAAGGAAGGCCTATAAAAATGCTTAAAATCGGGAATGGAAACGACGAGAACATGATTATCGTTTTATCCCGTCAACACCCACCAGAAGTTAGCGGATATCTGACAATGAAATCATTCGTTGAGACAATAAGCGGAGATACCGAAATTGCAAAAAAATTCAGGCAAGCTTTTAACACTTATGTCATACCCCTTGTTAACCCTGATGGGGTGGATAACGGCTGCTGGCGTCATAATTCCGGTGGGATTGATTTAAATAGAGATTGGGAAGAATTTAATCAACCGGAAACTAAAGCAATCAAAGAATTCATGGAAAGCAAAGTCGCAACAAGCGGAGGTAAATTTTATTTTGGAGTTGATTTTCATTCGACCTGGGAAGATATTTACTATATAATAGACCCGGAATTTATGGGTAATATGCCGGGCTTAGTCCCTGAAATGATTGACTCTATGAGCCGAAATATTCCAGGCTATGTGGCAAACATACAACCCAGGCAATATGATGCTAAAATAAGTTCATTAAGCTATTTCTTCGATCAATTCGGTGCGGAATCATTAGTATTTGAAAGTGGTGATGAAACTTCGAGAGATCTACTAAAGAAAAAAGGAGAAATTTCAGCAATTGAATTAATGGAGATTATGTTAGAAAAACAAAATGAAATTGAGCTGGCGATGGATAACAAAAATAAGATTTAATAACTCATATTCGCATACTATCGGCTATTCCTGCAAGCCTCAAACATACCGTAACTTTCAGGCTTATACCCCTACCCTCTCACTTTTATCTTGCAATAAGCATTTTTGAAACACCAATTACTTTTCTATTTGAAATAAGTTTAGAAAAATAAATGCCATTAGGAAAACTTTCCGCATTCCAGATTACCGAGGATTGTCCTTTTGGTATATTTTCAGAATATACTTTTTGGCCTTTTAAATTGTAGATTTCAATTTTTGTATTTTCCTGCACCGGATTAAAAAAGATGTTTGTTGCATTTTTAAAAGGATTAGGATAATTAGATAAAATACATACGGATGTGTTTATTTCATTAATTCCGGCACCCTGATCAGTTTTAATTTTTAATGCAACCGGACGATGATCGGATATGTTCGATTCATATTCCCACCAACCACCGGAAAGATAATCATCTATCCTAATACACTCAATATCAGAGCCCGCATTTTCAAACTCATCAAACAGTTCATTGGTAATAAGCATGTGATCGAGATGTGAAGGCCAGGTGGGATACGACCAGTTTGAACTGCTTCCCAATGCAATATTCATATCAGCAAAAATGTAGTTGTCAGGATCATCAAAAAATGCTTGAAATACATTATTAACCGGCTCATCGGTCAGAATATCATTGAGGTCACCCAATACGATTACTCTCTCGTTTGGGAAATTTGAATCAATATATTGCTTTATAAAATTGCTTGCATCTAAACGTCTTGTCTCTTCATCCAATTCATTATAAGGGTCAAGAATTCCATCGCCACAGCATTTAAAGTGATTGTTTATGATAATAAAATCCTCATTCATAAAACTTAATTCCATCACCATTGGTGATCGTGGAAATGCTCTCCAATAAGGTTCGGTTGTGTAAATCTCATAAATATCGTTGATGTCAATTGCATCGGTTTTATAAATGTAGGCCAGCCCGGCGAACCAGGATGACTTAAAATACCCCTCATAGCCATCAATACCCTCTATCATTTGCTTGAATAATATGGTATCGCTGACTTCCTGTATTGCCACCAGATCGACATCAAGAGCTTTAATTATTTGGCTTACATAATTTGCGGTAGTTTGCCCGTTTTTGGGAAACCACTCAATATTCCAGGTCATTGCTTCAAAAGTAGTATCAGTCCCAAAGGATAGGTCTTCAATATTTTGAGCCCGTAAAATGGAAGATGAAAATATAAGTATTAATATGATTGAAAGCTTTTTCATTTTCAAATTACTGTTCTTTATTTTCTCCAAATATAAATAAAATCACAATATCCAAAATCATTTTTATTAAAAATAGCTAAAAATTCATAATTTGCTTATTGTTAAGGGGAACAACCTGTGCCGGAGAAAAGAAATGCCCATTGTAAGTTGAGTACAAGCCGCATCGGAGAAAAGAAATGCCCAATGTTGGAGCTGACAAAGCATGGTGGAAAAATAAATTGCCCTTTGTTGGAGATAACAATGCATGCCGGAGAAAAGAAATACTCAATGTTGGAATCAACAAAGCATGCCGAAGAAATGAATTTCCCAATGTCGGATATGACAATATAGCCTGAAGGAAATAATTGTCCTTTGACAGAATAAGATAAAGTTCACTCCAAACTTTATTTAAAAAAATTATTCTATTCCATTTATTGTTCTTTATTTTCCAAGTATAAAAGTATTTCATTAAACAGATTGTTTATTTGGATTTAATAATATTTGCTATATTTATACCCGATAAACGAATAGAATCTAATGAATTCATTATATATGATTTATGAACTTGGGAAAAAATAAGCGAAATTAAAAGTGACTTTAAAAAATGGAAAATGAAATATCTATATATAATTGTTTAAATGAATTCAGGAAGCCTTTACTATTAGAAATAATTAATTCCCTCGGGTTACCTCCGGGAAGTAAGGGCTTGGATGCAGGTTGCGGAATGGGCGAAATAACAAAATTGTTATATGAAAATGTTGGAAAATCAGGGAAATTAACAGGACTTGATTTTTCGGAAGACATGATTCAATATGCTAAAAATAAGAACAAGAACATAAAATTCATTGAAGGGGATGTTAATTCTTTAGCTTTTGCCGATAATTTCTTCGATTGGGTTTGGAGTTGCGATACTGTTTGGTCAGGGTCAAAGGAACTGGGTTGTCCGTCTGATAATCCTTCACAAATAATTAATGAATATTGCAGGGTAGTAAAACCCGGAGGTTCAATAATATTACTTTTCTGGTCATCGCAAAAACTTTTACCCGGTTATTCTTTACTAGAATCCAAACTAAACTCAACTTCCTCAGCAAATGCACCATTCACTTCCGGAATGGACCCGAAATTCCATGTTTTAAACATGAAATACTGGCTTGAAAAATCAGGTTTAGAAGATATTAAGGCAAAAACATTTTTATATGATATTAATGCTCCATTAAACCAAAACGACAGAAAAGCTTTGAAATTTTTATTTGATATGTTGTGGTATGCCGGTAAAACCGATTTAAATGAAGTTGACTGGAAACACTATTTAAAGCTAACTGATATTAGCTCAAAAGATTTTATATTAAATAATCCGTATTATTGTGGTTTCTACACATATACTGTATTTACAGGAAAGCTTAAAGAAAATGAGTAAAATAGCCGGCATCAGTTTATTACTTTCAGGTTTTACGGCATTATTAGGATTAGGTATTATTTCTTCATTTCTAACAACTTACTCAGAATCTACAGGTGCAAACGGATTATGGATTGGAATTATTTTCTCAGGTTTTGTAATTGCAAGAAGTTTATCCAATTACTTTGTCAGCAATATACTTAATAAATATGGAAAGAAGATTTTTATTACAAGCGGCTTATTGATATTTGCAATAGCTTCATTTATATTTACTCTTCCATTGAACAAAATTGAACTTTCGTGTGTCAGGTTGATTCAGGGTTTTGGTTCGGGAATGATTTTGCCGGGAGTTTTCTCTTATGCCGGAATCATTAAAAACGATAATAATAGAATTGTTTCGGTGAGATTATTTAATTTGTTTTATTATGGTTCACTTGCATCAGGACCGATTCTTGGTGCAATTTTATTTACTTATTTTGGCTATGATTTTGTTTTTCATTTTATTGCTTTGTTTGCATTCGTTGTTTTCATAATTTGCCTGATATTTCTTCCCCGCTTCAAAACCTTTAATTCTATTCCTGAAAGTACGGTTTCATTCAGAAAACTGATAAAGCATAATATTGTGAAAGCAATAATTCTTACGGCATTTCTAAGAGCAATACGTTCATCAGTCTTAATGTCGTTTATAGCCGTTTTAATTTTCGTTTCGGATAATGAAAACGCACTCCAAATAGGAATAATAATTTCTTTAGGATTATTTATTATTGCAATTTTTCAATTTTTTATTACAAAATTTACGGAACGAAGCGGGCATTTCCGATGCCTTATTCAAATATTTGCAGGTACATTGATAGGATCAGCAGGTTTATTATTTGCTCCAGATAATATTGGATTTTCAAAATTACTTTATCTAAGTTGCTTAATAGGATTGGGTGCAGCTCTTTCCATACCTGCCACAACAAATATAGGTAATTTAATATCAATAAAGATAGGAACATGGTATTGGATGAAATTATTAAACCGTGTAAACAGTATAGGATTTATTGTGGGCCCTTTACTATCAGGATTAATTTTTGAAATATGGAATATAAAAATGGTTTTTTATATACTTGCAGCTTTTTCGTTTCTTAGTGCAATAATTTTTTCGTTAATGGTTTTGAAAAAAGAAGTTATATAAATATTATTTTCTTGGCTGTTAGTGGTTCTCTGCTTTTTTCCACTTCATGTTATTAATCATATTGAGCCAAATTTTTCGCAAATTATTTATTCGCTTGTATTTGTCTCCTTTATAGTTTGAAATATAAATTAGCTTAAAAAAACCGACTTTATTAGTGCTCAGAATTGCTTAATTTTGCACGTTTAACTTAAATCTTAAAACAAAAAAGAAATAATGAACCTACAAGCAAAATAGAATTATGAAATTACTATACAAAATTGGATTAATAATTATAATAGCATTAATCGTTTCACAAAACATTTTTCCGCAAAATGATGGCAAAAAAGAAATTATAAACAGAGGACAGCAAATTGACCTTTTTCAGGGTTATGGTTTTATTTCTTCCTATACTATTCCTGAAAACCCTGATATATTAATTGTTATGGCTTCGGTATTAAACGAAAACCTTGATTTTGTCAGAAATTCTCAAGGACAGACAATACGAAAAATCGGCCCGAATTGGGTGAATGGTATTGGTGAATGGATTATTGCGGAAGGATATCTTGTTAAAATGTTTGCCGATGATTCGTTTGTTGTTTCCGGTGACTTAGTTGATCCTTCAACACCTATTCAACTGGAATCAGGATTTCAGTTTATTAGTTTTATTATAGAAACTCAGGTGGACGCTTTGATTGCTTTTGAGACTATTCTTGGGGATGATCTTGATTTTGTTAGAAATTCACAAGGACAGATAATACGTAAAATCGGCCCGAATTGGGTTAATGGTATTGGTAATTGCAAACCCGGCGAAGGTTATCTTATTAAAATGTATTCTGATGATATATTAATTTATCCGGCAGCAAATCAACCGCCTGAACTACCTTCCTCTCCCTGCCCCGGAAACGGAACCGAAAATCAATCAACAGAAACTTATATTACTTGGACTTGCAGCGATCCTGACGGTGATCCGTTAAATTATGATATTTATTTTGGCACGGAAATTCCTCTTTCGCAGTTTGCAACAGATCAAACTGAAACAGTTTATGATCCCGGAACCTTAGATTACAACACTGAATATTTTTGGAAAATTGTTGCTCACGATGACCATAATAATTCAACCGAAGGAGTTGTTTGGAGTTTTATTACCGAAAGTGAAGGAACACAATGGCAGCAAACAAGCGGGCCGACAGGAGGATATGTCAGAAGTATTATTTTTGACGGCTTTACAACTTATGCGGCAACAGGTGGCGGAGTATTGGCAAGCGATGACAATGGTAATTCCTGGTCTTTTAGAAATAATGGATTAGAAAGCTGTGATACAAAGTCTTTTGCTAAGTTAGGAGAATATATATTTGTTTCAACAGATGAGAATGTATTTCGTACAAATGACCATGGAATGACATGGGAAGCAGCCGGTGAGGAGATGAACGGTAAATATACCAAAAGTCTTGTGGTTTGTAATGATGTATTGTTTGCGGGGACTTATCTGAGAGGTATTTACCGTTCGACAGACAATGGAAACACTTGGGCATCAGTAAATAATGGCCTTCCGGCAAAATATGTTTATTACCTTGAGACGGATGGAAACAATATTTTCGCAGGAACTTACAAGGATGGTTTATTCAGATCAACAGATATGGGTGATAGCTGGACATCGATCAATACCGGATTGTCTGAAGCAAATATTATGGCAATTATCTGTTTTGAAAATAAAGTATTTTTAAGCACCTTGTCTTCAGGTGTTTTTGTTTCTACAAACAATGGCAACACCTGGGCACCATTGGGAACGAATATTTCGTCAGTAAAAGGATTTTCTCATTTTAACGGTATTCTTTATGCTGCATCTTTTGGAGGAGGCGTTTACAGATCATTGGATTCGGGACTGACATGGACAACCATAAATTCAGGTTTGGGCGAGACTAATATCTGGGCAATTGGAACAAACGACTCAAAAATATTTGTCGGTGTAACAAGTGGACACATTTACAATAGAAATATTTCCGGTGGGAACTGGACACTTAGCAGCAACACCGGATTTTATGCTTGCACCGGATCATTGTCCTCAAGCGGTGCTAATTTACTTGCAGGTACACATGGCTCAGGTTTTTATACATCAAATAACAATGGTGCAAGCTGGACAAAAGTCGGTTCAATTTGGACTGTCGAAACACGTGCAATAATTTCATCCGGTTCCACGGTTTTTGCAGGAACCGATATGTTGGGAGTTTTCAAATCAACCAATGGTGGAAATTCATTTTCAATGGTGAATAACGGCCTTAACAGTGCATGGATACAAGCCTTTACTATTTGTAGCAACAAGCTTTTTGCCGGAAGCGGTGAAGAAGGTGTGTTTGTTACTTCCAATGGCGGATCAAGCTGGAGTGCCGTAAATTCAGGATTGGGCAGCCTAAATATTCTTTCTTTGGCTTCTGACGGAACTAATGTTTTTGCCGGAACCTCAGAAACTGGAGTTTATATTACCTCAGACTTGGGCTTAAACTGGACATCTGTAAATAATGGCTTAAACTCAAGTTGCATTACAAGTATTCAATTTGTCAACGGATATTTATTTGCGGGAACGAAAAATTCCGGTATTTTCGTGTCTTCCGATCAGGGGGTAAACTGGAGTCCGGCTTCATACGGGATTCCAACTCAGGCAAACATCCGATGTTTACATAATCATAACAACATTGTATTTGCAGGAACAGGGGATGGAGATGTGTTTGCAAGCTTAGATTATGGTAATAATTGGATTATGCTTAGCAGTGGGCTAAGTTTTAAACCCGTTCTGTCACTTTGGGTTTATAATGATTATTTATATGCAGGAATGAATGCAGGGGGAGTCTGGAAGTATCCCTTATCAGAAATTTAATTTTTGTTAATAATCGAAAAAGGGGAAGCAAAACTACCACCCTTAAAAAAATCTTAAAACTAAATTTTTTTTAATATTTTATTTTTACTTAAAGTAGCATAGCATAACAAACAATCTGTTTGCGGTTTAACCCAACATGTTTTAAACCTCTCAAGCATCGGTATCTTGATTTTGAAGAATATGATTGACACGCTAAGTTATCAAACATTATCGCGTTTTTTTGGGATTCAACTGAGTCTTAAATCCTATAATGTTAGCGGTTCGGACTTTTTTAATCAATTATTTTTTCTTTAGTTTTAAGTATTCTATTAATTCTTGGTTGTAAAAACCAAATCCCAATTGGCAAGAAAACTATAAGAAAGAAATCACCTATATAATCTCCCAATTTTGCTTCTTTTTCAATTTCTATGGATTTTAATGTTTTAGCTGGAAATGACAAATAATATAAAAAAGCAAACGCAACATAAAACATTGGAATAGCTGCCAGTCCATTAAATGTCATTCCTTTGCCATCAGATAGTACCATTATAATCAGGTAAGTAGTTAAACAAATAAAACTATTAATTAGAAAAAAATTATGATTTAGTCTAATAGTATTTGGAACATAGTCATATAAGAAATGGCCAATTATGAATGGATACAGAAAATAAAGAACAAATCCTATAATTTTAAAAATCACTGTTGCAGTTATATAATTTTCAAAAGTGAAATTTGATATAAAAATTCCAATTATGAGAATTATAAATATTTGCCAATGTTTTGCTTTTAGTAATATCTCCATTCTATTATCTTCTTCTTTTAGGCAGACCACCAACTTCTTATATACATACCTTTTGTGTCCATATCCCCCGCTGCCGCACGATTGTATCGTGTGGTCTTATTTAACAACAATAACATTTTTTAAAATTCCTTTTTCTCCACTATAATCTCTTGCACCATTATAAACATCAATCCAATCAACTACTGCAAAACTAAAAAAATTAGTACCTTCAGGATTATGAAATTTATAATTTCGGCTCATACCAACAAAGATAATGTTTCTCATTTTACATTAAACTAAACGTCTAATCTTTAAGGCAACGTACGCTACGACCTACTTGTTTATAATCGTAGAAGTTGCCCACGTTCTCTGTGTCCCAAAACATGGAGCGTCCCCAGGAGAACCAATACGAATACTCCGTAGAAGACCACCAAGCACCGTAGCCGCCAAGAAGGTTGAATTGTCCTAAACCGACACGGTAACCGCCGGGAAGGGCTGAGAAACCATAATCGTCTGTACCAAAAACTGAATTATTAGAATCATCCCACCTTGGGTGCTCAGAAGTGTTGCACTCACCACCCAAAGGTGAACTAACCTGCCTGCATGACTTTAGCTCGTTCGCATGTGGCGCACCCGTACCACCAATAAAATTCGTCAATTCAGTCCATTCATTATGAGAAGGTATATGCCAGCCTTCCGGGCAAAGTCCGTTTTCGTCAACAACCGCAAACCAGTTGTACAAAGCACCATACGGGTCTTTCCACGACGGATCGTTGTCGTACCATACGTAAGCCCCGATCGAAAGATTTAACCATTCATTTGGTTCCTTTACATTGGGAATAATAGCACCATTATTATAGTTTGTGACTTTCATGTTTTCTGCCATCCAGCACTGTGAGCCTATAAGTACTGTTATGTAAACGTTGCCATCAATGTCAGTTACTGTAGGTGTGCCGGGGCAAGGTTGACCAAAAGCAATTGGATAAATTAAAACATCGGCTGCAATCATTTTAACAAGATAACCTTCGCCGGGATTACAATCACCAATTCCATTAACCCAATTCGGGCCGATTTTGCGTAATATCTGTCCTTGTGAATTTCTAATAAAATCAAGATCGTCTCCAATTATAGTTTCAAAAGCTGTTAAAGCATCAATAGGAGTATCCGGGAAATAACTTACAAACTGAAATCCTTCTTCTAATTGAATCGGAGTTACAGGGTCAACTACATCGCCATCAATAATGAATGTGTCACCCGCAAACATTTTAACAAGGTAACCTTCATTAATTATCCAATCACCAATTCCATTAACCCAGTTAGGTCCGATTTTTCTTAATGTCTGGCCTTGTGAATTTCTTACAAAATCAAGATTTTCGTTTAAAATGGAAGTCATAACAATTAACATATCAGGATTTTCAGTAATGATCCGTGAGGAAATAAAACTAAAACCTTCCGAAACTTCAATTTCTTGTTCGCCTCTTAATGGGCTTTTTGCGTTTTCTTTTTGTGGAAAAGACTGTTGTGTAATTATCAGGGCTAAGATTATTAATCCAATTTTGTAAAATTTTTTCATAATATGATTTTTTTTTATTAAAAAAAACATTTCAGGATCACGATTACCAATATAGGCTTTTATTAATCATAAAATAAGATGCAAAGATAAATAATTTTAAGAAATTGTTCTATTTGCAAACCACGCGGTAGCAGAGTTTTTTTTATATTGCTACTTTTAAAACCACACGATACAATTGTGCGGTAGCGGGGGTTAGGTAAAGTTTATATCTTATTCATTATCTATGGAATTCATAATAACCATCCGATAAATCTTTTATACTAATCCTAGTTTTTTCTGTGCTTTCAGACTCTTCTATAATACAATCAGATCTTATTATTCCTTCTGATCCCCACATTGCAGAAATTTTCCAGCTATATACAATTTCATTGCATGAATCATTTTGAAATGAAATATCTTCTATTTTCAGTTTGGCCATTTTGTCTGTTAATTTATCCAGTTCGGAACTATTTATTTTAATTGACAAAGAATTTAATAAAGAGTCAATTGATTTGAATTTATATTGTGTTCCATTTTTATAATAGTTTAAGTAAGAAGTTAATTCTGGTTTGTCTCCAAAAGTTTTTGCTTCCCTGTTTATTACAGTCTTGTTCAAAACAATGAAATTAGTATCAGGAAGAACTGCAATATTTTGTAAATTTTCTTTAGTATTAATTAATGATTCTAATTGTTTAAATTCTTCACTTTTTATAATTTTCGAGTAATTATTATCAGTGAAATAATTATACATCCAAGATCCAATGAATAATAGAATAATAAGAACTATAGGAATCGCTATTATTATTCCTAAAGTCTTTAATATTTTTATTATGATGGTCACTTTCGTCTTATTTGAATTGTACCTAACTTCTTATATATACCCCCGCTGCCGCACGATTGTATCGTGTGGTAGCAGGGGTTTTAGTTTATTATTATCTTATTCGTTTATTAATAATATCCTGACCTTCCAATGAAACTATTCTTTTGGGAATTCTAATTCTAAATGATCTTGAAATAATAAAGGCATAATAGTTTTTCTTATTTAATATTTTTTTAAATGTCTTAAAATCAATTTTTGATTCATTTTTATTATCCGTTATTAGAATTTCATTTTCGGTTATTTTGATATTTACTTCTTCTGTTTTGTAATAGTCTAATCGAAATAATATCCACAAGTAAGGTTTGAAAATCATGTAAATACCATAAATAATACAGAGTCCAGAATAAGCTACTGAAAATTTATCAAAACCATCTCGGTATAAATTATATCCGATAAAAACAATTAAAGGGCCTCCAATTATTCTTAACAGTAAGATCAAATTTCCATAACCAAAATAATAGTCATTTATAAACATTTTTATTTTTTCGTTTCGATGTATAATTCTCATCTTTTTGTGATCAATTTGGTTTATTTACCCCCACTACCGCAAGATTGCATCGTGTGTTTTTATTTAACAAAAATAACATTTTTTAAAATTCCTTTTTCTCCACTATAATCTCTTGCACTATTATAAACATCAATCCAATCAACTACTGCAAAACTATTAAAATAAATACCTTCAGGATTATGAAATTTATAATTTCGGCTCATACCAACAAAGATCCATACGGACTAACTTTGTGTCGTAATGTTTTTTTAAATTGCTCTATTTGCAAACCACGCGGTAGCAGAGTTTTTTTTATATTGCTACTTTTAGAAAACCACACGATACAATCGTGCGGTAGCTGGGTAACAAAGCGGCTATTGATTTTAACCTGGGTTGTGCTTAGTTTTTCTATCTAATTTTATTTGTATTTCTTTTATTATGTCTTTTCTTGCCAAGTCAAGTTTTGAAGCTTCTCTAAATGACAACTTTATACCATTAGCTTTAGCATAGATCATTCCCTTTGTCAAGTTTTCTATATTTCCACCAGCAAGATGATGTGCCTGAAGTTCATCCTTATCAAAACTAAATCCACCTTTTGCAGAGGCAATTAATGCGTACACAATGAGACTAGGAGGAATCTTTCTGAAACGAATAAAAATCAGATCCAATATTGATATTCTAACTCCTGAAGCTTTGGCGGTATACCATAATCCGACCGGGATGAAATATTGAATAATATACAATCCAGCTAAGCTTACTACTGCAACTATTAATATATCAGTATTACTTATCTCCATAAAAATCTATTTTTCCTTTTTTTTAAATTAAGCCCCGCTACTGCACGATTGTATCGTGTAGTTTTATTTAACAACAATAACATCTTTTAAAATTCCTTTTTCTCCACTATAATCTCTTGCACTATTATAAACATCAATCCAATCAACTACTGCAAAACTATTAAAATAAGTACCTTCAGGATTATGAAATTTATAATTTCGGCTCATACCAACAAAGATCCATACGGACTAACTTTGTGTCGTAATGTTTTTTTAAATTGATCTATTTGCAAAACACACGATAGCAGTTTTTTTTATATTGCTACTTTTAAAACCAAACGATATAATCATGCGGTAGCGGGGTGCTTAGTGATTTTTAGTCCAATTTTCAATGATAACGCTTGTAATACGTTGAAAATGCGACTCATTATTCGTTACTAAAATCATGTCATTAGCTATTGCTGATGCTCCTATCAGTAAATCAAAATCATCAATTGGTTTTCCTTGTTTTCTTAATCTTGCTTTTTCTTCGGCGTAAATATCAAGAGAATTAATAATTGGAAGAATTTGAATTCCCGTTAAAAAGTTATCAAGTGTTTCTCGATTTTTCTTTTGAGACTGACTATTTTTTATTCCAAATTTCAGTTCAGCCAATGTAATTTCAGATATAAATCTGTTTTCTTTCTTGATTTTGCGGAACTTTTCCCTCAGCGAAAATTTTCCCTGAAAATAATAGATACAAATGTTCGTATCGAATAAATACTTTTTCAAAACGATTCAATTTGGCGATTAAATGTTCGGCTATCTTTAATTTCTTTTATTATTTCTTCTGAATCACGATTATCAATCCATGCTCCAAATGATTCTTCAAATTGATCATTTTTATTAACAATATCTTTACTGATTGATTTTGATAATTTCTCAATCAATTTTAGTTTTAGGTTAGGATTAAGATTACTTATTAATTCCCAATATCCGCTTAATATTTGAGTTTCTGCTTTCATATCCTTTTTTATACAAAAATACAAAAATAAATTACTAAATGTTTTTTAATTTAATGGTTTATTTGACTCACCCGATGCCACATGATTGTATCGTGAAGTTTTATTTAACAACAATAACATTTTTTAAAATAAGTACCTTCAGGATTATGAAATTTAAAATTCAGCTCATATCAACAAAGATAATGTTTTTTTAAATTGCTCTATTTGCAAACCACGCGGTAGCAAGGTTTTTTTATATTGCTCCTTTTAGCAAACCATACGATACAATCATGCGGTAGCGGGGCTTTATTCTACTGTACATATTACTTCGTTCTTAAATGCATTTGAGATTTCTCTATAATCATAATGAAACCTATTGTATCTCCCATCTTGATCGCTACTAATTTTGCTGATTTTCTCTAATAATTCAATTTTAGTTTTTATGCCAAATATTGGTTTTACTTTTTCAAAATAACGTTTCGACTTCATTTTCTGGATAATCCGAGGATTTCCGTACTGTGTTCTGTAAATCGACAATCTTGGAAACCAAGTTTCATTATGAATTAATTTTCCAGAATAATGCAAAATGATGTCAGTATCGTGAAGACCCTCAAATGATACATGCTGATTTGTTGCTCTTTCTTTTATTAAATCAGATGATACAGAAACTCTTTGAAGTTTTAACCTCTGATTTCTATATTCATCTAATATTCTATTGTGTTTGTTGAAAATCCAACAATATGATTGATATTCAATGTCTCGATTTTCATGCTCAACAGCATATTGATTTGAAAGTAAAAATGAAACGCTATCAAACTTTTCATATTTTAATAGTAATGAGATAGTATAGATAAATAATTCATTTAAAAATAGTTGTAGGTGATTATTGTAATCATGATAGGAATCATAAATATAATAATTTACAGTATTATACGCATCCTCAATAATTTTAAATAACCTCTCATTGTCTATAGTGTGAAACTTTATGTAAGTAATAAGAACCTCAATATATTCATCCCGTAAACTTTTTAGCTCTTCAAATTTGGGGAGTATAACTTCATCAACAGGTGGTTTCTCAGGGTTAGTATCTTTAGGAAGCAAAAAATCTTTTAGCGTTTGATTGAATAAATCAAAATAATCAGACAGAAACCCATTTATATTAGGTCTGCCATTAATCATCGCATCTTTAAGTGGTCTTAGTTTGTGTGCAGTTTTTAAAAAGGTAGGTTCATCCTCTTTTACATATACAGGAGTTTCACCTATTGGAGGTCTTTTATGTTTAGGTTTTCCAAATATTCTTCTTATTAATTGCTCGTAGTTTTCTTCAAAATTTTCTGAGCTAGAAAGGTCAATATAAAATCTATTGCTAATAAAAGTTGGAAGACAAGCTTTTCCATTATCAAAGTATTCTTTAACGATAGGGATAAATTTGTTTTGGTCAACCTTATTATAAATTTCACTTGAAAGGATTTGACTCTCAATGCCAACCCCGCCCTTCTTTTTATTAGCTTTCTCTGAATAATCTTTGTTGCAAATAATTAATACCTTTTCTACATTGGGATTGTTTACCATTTGTTCCATGAAATGAAATTTATCTTGTCCTTCTTCCGCATCCCATTCGTCTATAATTACATGGATTCCATCTCGAGTAAGTCTTTCTGCAAAATCTAATGTCCAATTCTTATTTGTAATTGGACTCCAACTATATGAAATAAATATTTTAGGTCTATTTATCATGAATCTTTTCTTTGTTTAAGCATGTTTGCCACGTTGCCGCTATGCTTCGTACCGCATGAATTATTACTAATTTTTCTGCTTACAAATACATTAAATAATAAAACATACCATCAATGTTTACAGCTATTTGCGGTATGCAGTATGAGCGTTTGTTATAGGTTGGCGTTTCCTTATTTTTTTGTTCCTGTGCGAGGTTTTGGTCTTTGTTCACCTTCCTTTATAACCCTATCCTTTGGAGGAGTTGGTTTTACTGGTTTAGTTGTTTCTTTTGCCATATTTTCTAAATTTATAATTAATGAATATTATCTGTGTCTAAACTATTAGTGCTATTAATAAGTTCAATCTTTTTTATTTTTTCTGGTTTATTAATGTAATTTATTCCAAATGGGATTAAGCTCAAAAAAAGAAATAGTAATGTAAATAATATATTCCTTTTGGACTTATATAACGTTAATGATCGAGAATCGTTAGTGACTGTATTAAAGTCGACATGCTTGATTGTATTACTTTTAAGATAATTTTGATACTCTAAATGCTCTAAATTTTTGTCCTCTCCAATTTCTTCATAATATCTTTGTAAATCTGAATCATATTTATCCAAATCTGTTACAAAAGGGAAGTATGAGTATTTATGTCCAGAACTAAGATTATTGTATAAAATAAGTAATTGGATTATCGAGATTATTAAAAAAAGAATTGTTAAACCCATTAAAACTAAAAATACAACTGACAAAATAATTTCTATATTAAATTCAAAATTACTAATTAAAAAATATATTGACGCGATAACTGCGGAAATTATAGTAATCGGTGTACTAACTGAATTGTCCAGTTTATCTTTACGACTAATCTCCTGAAAATATAATTCTTTATAAAAATCAAATTTATTCATGTGTTCATTTTTTTATTCGCTTGCCTACAACTTCTTATATATACACCTCTTATGCCCATCTCCAACAACCAAACTTCAAAAATAAGCACAATTAATTGTTTATATTTCCATTTGTTCTCACTCCCCAATCTCCCCAACTTCATACTCCCCTTCATATCCTGTATCTATATTATAAACCATCAAAAACAGGTTTTCTTCGGAGCCGAGTGAGGAGGCTAAGACTGTTGCTTCTTCGCCGGCTGCTACTTCCAATACTGTGCCGGGTACGGGGTCGTCGGGTAGGTTGGCTGTATAAAACCTTAGTGTGGTTTGGCCGGTGTTTTTAAAATTAAATTCGGTGTCGCCGCTAAAACCGCCGTGCAATATCTCTGATTTTTCGCCTGCTGCCACAGTTCCTGTTATGTATTCTTCGGGTGCTAATGGTTCGCCTTGTGATCTTCCGCTTCTTTCAATGTAACGCTGTGTGAAATAAACCTTCATAACATCCGTATTCCCGATGTTGTTGTTGGCAATTACCAAAACATTGCTCATAAGTTGAGTTTCCAATATATCGCGGTTTTGGGCAGTTTCTAACTTATCGCCAGCTACATTACCCATTTTGCCAAGCTGTAAATCACGGCTTGTTTTATAGTTATTGATTATGGCAGTAAATAAGTCAATAAAATTTGCAGGTAATTCGGCGGCATATTTTGTTGCGGCTTGTAAATACCTATCCATTAACTCATTCATCGTGGCACGTATTGCTTTTGTATATTCCGTAATACCATGTGGGTAAAACTCCTGATATTGAGCCGATTCTTTACCCCAGGTTCCTCGTATTATTCCTTCTTTCATGCTTATTAGATCGGCAAACTCTTTTGCATATTTTTCAACGTTTATAGTAGCAGCTTCTTTTTGTGCAGCCGATACACTTTCGCTTGTTTTGGAACTGAAATAATCATCATAAGCCCTTTCGGTATTAGTAATTACCGGGTCATAAATATTTTCCGGATTGTTTGTTTTTAGTCGGGCAATGTGGTCTTGTGAAAACAAATCCATCTTATCATCACTTATAAATTGTGTGTCGAAGTGATTGCGGAAAAAAGTCTCAAGATTGATCATAATATTATTTTTTATATTGTGAAATAAATTTCAAAGCATTTATGATTTTGCGAATACTATAGAAAGGCTTTCTGACAGTATTTGCAATTTTGTAAATATGATAAGATATGTTTCAGATGGCATTTACACTTTTGTAAATATAATAAGCAATGTTTCAGCTTGCATTTACATTTTAGCAAATATAATAAGTAGTGTTTCGGATGGTGTTTACAACTTTGTAAATACAATAAATAACGTTTCTGATAGTGTTTACAATTTTGCAAATAGAATAAGAAAGAGCTCCGATAGTTTTTACAATTTTGTAAATAGAATGAGAAGGATTTCAGATAGCACTTACAATTTTGATAATATGATAAAAAACGTTTCAGATAGTACTTGCAATATTCCGAAAAGTTTAAAATATCGGAATCATGCAGGGCAAAAAACCAATTTAGCTGATATATTATTCCTTGATTACGCAAAATTTTAATAAAATATAGATCAAATGAGAATGTAAATATATTGAATTAATTTTAAACTCATGTACATACCGACAAAAAACTATTAATTTATTTTGATTCTAAATAAGAGAACTGCATTATATCATGCAATAAAAATGTTTGTTATCCGCATAAAGTTGGAGATTCTTGTTTTTCTTGAACCATATAAGACTTAGGGTAGCTTCGCTGCAAAAAAACAAAAACCATATCCATACGGACTTCCTTTGGTCGTAAGGCATATAAGGAAATATAAGAAAGAGACTTATTAGATTTAAGGTTTCCAAATTCTGTGGGGATTTGAAACCTGGGCAATGAGTTTCAAATCCCCAAAGGGGTTGGAAACCCAACAAGCACTGTACCCTACAATTTCATTGTTTTACTTAAGTTTCTATGAATATTTAATGTCGAATATCGATTAACGAATAATGATTTAAGAAGTGTATTCTTTTGCGAAGTACAATTACTTCAAAATTCTTAAATCGTTAATCGGTGTTCATTATTCAATTATAATTTAAAAGGAATTTCATTCCTTGCTTTGTTAAAACTATTGAAATTCAATCCATAGCGATTTATTTTTAACCTTAGTAAAATGATTAAAATAGAGTGAGTTTAACCTTATTAAATCATTTATAAAGTGCCGCCATAGATTTAAGGTTTCCAACTCTTGCAGGGATTTGAAACCCAATAATAATTGAATAATTGAATGTTTAAAAATTGCTACAGATTTACAGATTTGATAATTTCCCATTTTTCAAAAAAAACGATCACTTACGTGTTATTATTAAATTTCTAATCATCCATTAAACAACGAACACTTATCCCGTTATTTATGCCGTAAGTGCAAAGAAATGCAATACTGTTTTGATTTTCTAAGGCCACAGACCATGCGTTGGTAGTATAGCTATCAGTGGAAGCCCAGAAGCATCCGTCGCTACCCAGATAGTTAAAATCACCACTTGTAGTACGGAAACCGCCGGGAAGGGCAGTGAATCCACTTTCATTAGTAGCACTTGTATTTGGTGATTGCCAATGGGTTGTACCTGTTTCTTTCATTTTCCCACCTGCAATATTTGTTCCGCCAAGAAAATTAATTAATATTGTACATTCTTGTTTAGTTGGTAAATGCCAGCCTAATGGGCAAATACCTTGCACTCCGGGTGTTGTACTATAATTCATCATTTCATTCCATTGGTAAAGCCCTCCGTATTCATCACAATTAGCAGGATCGTTATCATAGCAGTATTTTTCAAAAATTCCATTGGCATATTGGGTATTGTTACCGGGTATCATAGTTCCTACATTAAGGTTTTCTTTTAACCAACATTGGTCACCAATTAATATTGTATTATAAACTTGTCCTTCATAGGTTACTGTTGGTACTCCCGGGCATGGTTGAGCGCCTTCAGGTTCAGTAATAAAACTCCAAACAGTTCCTTCGGTTGTATTGTTATGATCGTCGTGGGCAACAATTTTCCAAAAATATTCTGTATTGTTTGCCAATGTTTCCAGATCATAAGTTGTTTCAGTTTGTCCTGTATTTACAAGAGGCGGTGTGGTTTCAGTACCAAAATAAATATCATAAGTCAAAGGGTCGCCTTCGGGGTCGATACATGTCCACGAAAGATCAATTTCTATTGATTGATTTCCTGCTCCATTCTCAGGATTTGGAGATGATGGTGGTTCAGGTGGTTGGTTTATTGCCGGATAAATCAATTCGGCATCACTATTCATTTTAACAAGATAACCTTCGCTGGGGTTACAATCGCCAATACCATTAACCCAGTTTGGACCGATTTTTCTTAACATATTTCCTTCCGAATCTCTGACAAAATCAAGATTGTCTCCAAGGATAGTTTCATAAGCAATCAAAGCATCCATAGAAGTTTCGGGTAAATAACTTATAAACTGATAGCCTACTTCTAAAAAAATTGGAGTTACGGGGTCAACTACATCACCCACAACAATAAATGAATCTTCGGTTAACATTCTAACAAGGTAACCTTCGTCAACAATCCAGTTGCCAATACCATTAACCCAATTCGGGCCGATTTTTCTTAACATATTTCCTTCCGAATCTCTTACAAAATCAAGATTTTCGTTTAATACAGGAGCCATAACAATTAACATGTCAGGATTTTCAGCAATGATCCGTGAGGAAATAAAACTATAACCTTCCGAAAGCCCAATTTGCTGTTCGCCTCTTATACTGACTTTTGCGTTTTCCTTTTGTGAAAAAACCTGTTGTGTGAAAATCAGGGTTATAATTATTAACCCAATTGTGTATTTTTTTTTCATTTTGAAATTGTTTTTAATAATTAATAAAAAATTGAATATTTCCTTAATAAATAATAATAATTATTTTTTCATAATTTAATGTTTTTAAAATGAGTAAATGGCTGAAGATTTTTGCAACAGTTTCATAGATTAAAAAATTAATATTTTTATAAAATTATTATAATTATTTTTTTAATAGAAAATAATTTTGTTCATTTGAATAAAATTTGAATTAGTCAAACATATTATTTACCTGTACTTTGAATTACGAGACTATAAATATTTTTTTCATCTTTGCTACCATAATTAGCGCATTATTTTTTAGTATAACCTTATTTTCAAGCAAGCTAAATAAAAGAACTAATAAATGGCTCGGATGGTTTATGATTGCTACTTTCTCCTATAATTGCTTATTAATAACCTTGTTTCAAATAGACGTTCTACTTTCAATAATTATTTTCATTATTTCCAATTCATCTTCTTTATTAATAGTTCCTTTTCTGTATTTATATTTAAAAACATTAACATCTACCGATCAAACAAAAAACAAAATTGGATTTATTCACTTTATTCCTGCACTAATTTCACTTTTAAGCCTTTTGATTCTTTGTATTATTTTTCCAATTAATGACTTAAATTGGTATTACCATTTGCCCGCTTCTTATTTTGATTTTACTAATGAGTTAAAATTTCCAAATATTGCTGTATTATTAATTGAAGATGTCCCTTTTGTGTTTCAACTATTTATTTACGGATTATTAATTTTCAGATTATTTAAAAAGCATAAGAAAAATATTTTTGAAAGATTTACAAATATTGAAGATATAAGTCTTAATTGGTTTAAAATCTTTTTAATCTTTTACTCAATTTTTATTGCATTTTATCTATTTTTTGTTTTTGTATTAAAGATTCATTACATGCTTGCTGATGCTTTATTTAGCTTGTTAAATCTTTTTTACGTCCTTTTCTTTGGATATTTCGGAATAAGACAATTTGAAATTTATATAGAAAACAAAAATTATATACTCACGGATTATGACGAAAATCAAGGAATAACAAATATTAATTTAAACAACCAATCAAATTCTTCCTCATTTTTAAAAAATAAAGAAAAGCAAACTGAACTCGGAAATAAATTGGAAAACCTATTTAATAGTAAGAAAACCTATTTGAACGAAAAACTTACATTATCAGAGCTGGCTAAAATTCTCAACACAAATAAATCATATTTATCTGCTTATTTTAATCAAGTTTTAAAGACCAATTTTTATTCTTATGTTAACACAAAAAGAATAGAAGATTCTATTGAAATGTTAAAGGATCTGGAATTTGACAAATATTCTATTGAAGGAATTGCAAAACTTTCCGGCTTTACTTCAAAGTCAACCTTTAATAACAATTTTAAGATAAAAACAGGTGTTATTCCAAGTGTTTACAGAAAACGTAATATGGTTTAAATTCAGAGCTCAATATCTTACACAATTCTATTATAATAAAAAAGGGGAAGCAAAACTGCCTCCCCTTTTAAAAATTTGTAAAACCAAAATCTATTTAATAGTTACTTTTTTAATTAAAGTAGAGTTGACTGTATTTATTTTGAAAATATA
>Ga0208648_1001038_pt1 | contig 24565 bp, 14 predicted proteins | sample AntAceMetag02UKL_FD_184772 | JGI IMG/M metagenome (GOLD analysis project Ga0208648, IMG submission 184772) | Saline lake microbial communities from Ace Lake, Antarctica - Antarctic Ace Lake Metagenome 02UKL (SPAdes) (version 2) | ecosystem: Environmental > Aquatic > Non-marine Saline and...
AATATTAAGACGGATATTGGTGATCACGCAATTTAGCATATCAGTAATGATGATAATTTCAGTGTTAACTGTTCAAAGACAACTGGAATACATAGAGAATAAGGATCTTGGTTTTAATAAGGAAAATCTTCTGGTTGTACCGCTGGCAGGAATGCAAGAAGAGGAATATGAAGTTATCATCGATGAACTAAAGTCATTACCCGCAGTTCAAAGCATTGGCAGTATTGAATATCTTCCGGGTGAAAGAGTTCCTTTTTGTTCAGTGGAAATCCCGGAACTGGCACGTATGAATCCTGAAAGATACGGAGATAATAATGGAAAGACCTGGATCAGAACTCAGCAGGTTAATCTTGAAGGAACATTTGATGCACTGGGGCTTGAGATGTATAGCGGCAGATGGTTTGATGATGATCTGGCAACTGATGAAGATGATGCGTTCATCTTGAATGAAGCAGCAGTTGCGGATCTGGGACTTCAAGATCCAGTTGGTTTGGAAATGCTATATACCTGGAATATGGACCCTCCTAAAAAAGGGACGATAATTGGGGTCGTAAAAGATTTTCATTATGCAGATTTTAAAACTAAAATCGAACCCTTAATGATCCATATTTTTGATATTACAAATATGATCATAAGATTTCATCCTGAAGCAACAGATGAGGTGATCATTGACATCAAACGTATCTGGAAAGAAAGCGCACCCGAGCTTCCTTTTGAATATTACTTTCTGGATGAATCCTTTGACAAGCTGCATGAAACCGATAATAAGCTGGGTGTGATCACTACGTATTTTGCTTTTCTGGCATTGGTGATTGCCTGCCTGGGATTATTTGGATTAGCGCTTTATTTGATCGAGCAGAGATCAAAGGAAATTGCTATACGTAAAATATTGGGTAGCTCAGTACCCAATATACTGCTAATAATTTTTAAGGAATTCTTCTGGTTAAATATTATTGCAAACGTCATCGCCTGGTACCCGGCATACTATTTCATGTCTCGCTGGCTGAGTAATTTTGAATATCATGTGGAATTGAGTATATGGTCTTTTGTGATCACATTCATCTCTTCTTTTGTGATCATATTCATATCTGTGAGTTATAAAACAATTACTGCTGCAAATTCCAATCCGGTGAAATATTTGAGGAATGAGTAATTCGGGAGTAATTATTAATCCTGGGGATGTTTAGATAACTGGCATCCCCCTGTGTTTGATATATTCAGGGCATGTTTATAATAGATAATTGACCAGATAGGTAAGACTTGCAGCGCTGATGGTACTCCGGAAGTGCGGCGAGAACTACGACCAGTTATCAGTTGCTGTCTATGTATTTATCCTCAGCAGTTTTTTTATTCGCAGGAATGGGTGATAGTGGTCGTCATCTGCGCCGCACCTGTGAGTACACCGGCGCTGCACATATGACTTAGCAGCAGGAAAATTTTAATTTCGGAGGGATGCCAATTTTTACTAAAAATAGTTGACAAATTATCACAGAATTACATTTAAATTTAATATATTATATCAATGAATATGGAGAGTAATGATGAAAAAGCAGATTATGTGTATATTTTTTTTAGTTTTGATTATAGGTGCTTTTGCGACAACAATATACATACCGGAAGATTACGCAACTATTCAGGAGGGAATTAATGCCTCTGAAGATGGAGATGAGATCATAGTATCTCCGGGAACTTATATAGAGAATATCAATCTTGCAGGCAAAGCGATAATACTGGGATCGCTATTTTATACTACGCAGGATACAAGCTATATATCGCAAACGATCATTGATGGTAATCAAGATGGCTCAGTGGTCACTTTTGAAAGTGAAGAAGATTCTACTTCTGTATTAATTGGTTTTACGATTACTAATGGGCAAGGTGTTGGATCATATCCTTATACAGGTGGTGGAATAACTTGTATAAATTATTCATGTCCAAGTTTAGAGAATGTGACGATTATGGATAATTCGGCTGGATGGTACGGCGGTGGAATTTACTGCGAGTCTTCCAGTCCGAGTTTAGAGAATGTGACGATTACGGGTAATTCGGCTGGAGAACATGGCGGTGGGATTTGCTGCTGTTTTAATTCCAATCCGAGTTTAGTGAACTGTTTATTTTGGAATAATTCGGCTGGATATAATGGCGGTGGGATTTGCTGCCTTTCTTCCAGTCCGAGTTTAGAGAGTGTGACGATTACGGATAATTCGGCAGGAACTGCTGGCGGTGGGATTCACTGCGAGTCTTCCAATCCGATTTTAGATAATGTGACGATTACGGGTAATTCGGCTAGTTTTGGTGGTGGGATTTGCTGCTCTTCTTCCAATCCGAGTTTAGATAATGTGACGATTACGGGTAATTCGGCTGAAGATGATGGCGGTGGAGTTTACTGCTGGCGTTCCAGACCGATTTTAATGAATGTGACGATTACGGATAATTTAGCGACTTGCGACGAATCGAGGGGTGGTGGAATTTACTGCAATGATTCCAGTCCGATTTTAGAGGATGTGACGATAACAGATAATTTTGCTATTACTGGCGGTGGGATTCACTGCATTAGTAATTCCAGACCGAGTTTAGCGAATGTAATAATTTCGGGTAATTCGGCTTTTGATCATGGCGGTGGAATTTACTGCTGGTGTTCCAGTCCGAGTCTAATGAATGTGACAATTACGAATAATTCGGCTGAAAGGGGCGGTGGGATTTACTGCTGGGGTTCCAGTCCGAGTTTTGAGAATGTGACGATTTCGGATAATTCGGCTGTAGATTATGGCGGTGGGATTAATTGCTATTATTCCAGTAGTCCGAGTTTAATGAATGTGACGATTTCGGGTAATTCGGCTGATTATGGTGGTGGAATAACCTGTATAAATTATTCATATCCGATTTTAGAGAATGTGACGATTATGGGTAATTCGGCTGATTATGGCGGTGGGATTTACTGCGTAGATTCATCCAGTACGATTTTAATGAACTGTATTTTATGGAATAATTCACCTCAGGAAGTTGAATTTCATGATGATTATTTGCCAAATACAATAACAATAGCTTATTCTGATATTGATGGAGGAGAGGAGGGAATAGAAACCTACGATAATGGGACAGTTAACTGGTTAGATGGTAATATTGATGCTGATCCTTTATTTGTGGATGCTGAGCTGGGAGATTATCATCTTACAGAGAATTCACCCTGCATTGATACCGGTATTGCTTATTTTGAGTATGAAGGTTACGTCTTAGTTGATCTTAGTGAAGATGAATATTGGGGTATTGCTCCTGATATGGGTGCTTATGAATATGGAATGGTAGCAATAGAGGAAGAAGAAATTATAATTGAAAATGAAAAATTGAAAATTGAAAATTATCCTAATCCTTTCAATCCTGAGACACAGATAACATTTAATCTACCTGAAGCAGAGTATGTAAACCTGTCAGTGTATAATTTAAAAGGGCAATTAGTGAAGCTTCTCGCAGATGAAATCCTGCCGGCAGGAAAAAACAGTCTCATCTGGAATGGCAGAAATGCGACTGGCAGGAAAGTGAGTTCAGGAGTGTATCTGGTGCGGTTTAAGAGTAGTAATGAAATAGCAACTAAAAAGATCATGTTGATCAAATAAGTAGTTTTTCTTGTTGACATGGTTCACTGCGTTTACACTGTTTGCAGGATTATTCTATCATATCGGGTTTCTGCCCGAATAACATAAATTGAAATTAAAGATATAAAAAAGGAAAGTAGATGAAAAACTTGATAGTTTATTCAACCCGGAAAGGTACTTCTGAAAAGCTGGCAAAGATGCTGGCTGATAAATTGCCAGGGGAGACAGTACTTGCAAATGTTAAAGAAAGCCCGTCCGTAAAAGGCTATGATAATGTTATTTTGGGCGGAGCAGTGCTCGCTGGTGAAATTAAAAACGGAATGCGTAAATTTGCCGAATCCAATCTTGCGGGACTGAAAAATTGCCGGATAGCTCTATTCTGTTGTTGTCTGAGTGTTGATGCAGATAAGATCAAAGAATATTTTGTCAAAAGCTTCCCGCCAGAACTAATTGATCAGGCAGTGGCTATGGAATCTTTCGGAGGAATATATCGTCCAGAAAAAGAAAATTTTATAATGCGAACTTTATTTAAACTTATGAAAGCCACAGCTCAAGAGAACATCCTTGAGGAGAATATCGAAAAGATCGCCAGATGCTTCTTATCTGGGGGATAGGTACTCTGATAATCTACTTGACTATAATTTTTTAAATTTATTATTTTATACTAAGTTATTTAAATATCAAAAAAAAACTCATTATGATAACTGTATGAAGGAGGTTTTTATGAAGTATCTTTGTCTGATTATTCTTGTTCTGGGATTATTTACCGGATGCAGCGATGATCCAACAAACCCAGATACTACTTGTCCTTATGTGACAATCGTTTACCCGAATGACGGAGATGCCTTTTTTGAAGGATCTTTTATCTCTGTTACTGCAGAAGCAACTGATAATGCAGCAATTGACAGTGTGCAATTTTATCTTGATTCAGAATTGTTGTGTTCAATTAGTGATTCAAACTATCAATATAACTGGGACACTACTGATAATCTCGGAACTCATTCTCTGATAGCCAAAGCCTATGACACTTCCGGTAATACTGAGAATTCAGTAATTGTCAATGTTGCTGTCTATCCCAATCAGACTATAATTAGCAATTTTACAACCGTGTTTTATCATGAAGGCCCTAGCTTATATTGGGCAACGCAATGTGAATTAAATAATTCAGGATGGAACATTTACCGATTTGAATCTGATGAAATATCACAGGCTGTCATGATAAACCAAGAGTTAATAACAGGTTCTGGAACAACAACTCAAATATCAGAATATTCATTCATGGATATATTTGAATATGAATATGGCTTAACTTACTATTACTGGCTTGAATCTGTAGATATCTCCGGAATTACAGAGATTTTTGATCCGGTTGAATTTCATGTTCCCGACGAGCCCGATTCCACTATCGTTAACTCTTTCACAGCTGTTTTTACTGATGAAGGTCCAGTTTTACAATGGGTAACACAATGCGAATATAACAATGTCTTCTGGAATATTTACAGGTCAGAGACAGAAGATCAGGAAGAATCAGTCAAAGTTAACAATGCGTTCATTCCAGGGTCCGGAACAACGGCTCAATCTACAGCCTATGCTTTCACGGATGAATATGAAATTGAAAATGGTGCAACCTATTATTACTGGGTGGAGTCTATTTGCTTTAATGGAGCTTCGGAAACTTATGGCCCAGCAACTTTATTTACACCTGATCCTAATGATAATCAGACTATTCTTTATTCTGTTGTAACTCATGCTTTTGATAATTACAATGTACTAGAGTGGGTAACATTGTGTGAATATCAAAATTCTGGCTGGAATATTTATCGGAATATAAATGATAATATTTATAATGCAGTAAAAATAAATCAGGGATTGATTGAAGGGGCAGGAACATGCGATGAACTAACATCATATTCTTATACAGATAATTACGCATTTTTTTATCAAGGTATTACTCTTTATTACTGGCTGGAATCAGTAATGTATGATGGAACAAAAAATTTATTTGGTCCTTTTATTGCTGGTAATCCATAATCCTGCAACACCAATACTATAAGGAAGTTTTCTATCTCGAATTAAGAAATGAGTAAACTTATTCAGGTTTGAGTGAAATCAAGTTTACCCTGCTTTTAGATACAAAATATATAACCTCCCAGTTGTAAATTACAGGATATTTCAAAAAAAATAAGAGACTTAGAAAAACAGGATAAAAAAGTTCCATTTTCTCATTTGATTATTTCTAAGCTTTTTAGAGTGATATGATGTCATCATATAAGAGATATACGAAGTAAAATAAAATAAAAGTATTGACACGAAAACGGGGTTAATTGATGTTTGCCAAACCTTGCTGATGCGGGGTGGGCTTTTTAGCTCTGGTCTTTATAAGTGAAAGAAAAAAAATAGAAGTGTATGATGAGTGAGAGTTTAGGATACAGAAATTTATAATGGAGAGTTTGATCCTGGCTCAGGACGAACGCTGGCGGCGTGGATTAGGCATGCAAGTCGAACGAGAAAGTTTTCCTTCGGGAGAGCGAGTACAGTGGCGGACTGGTGAGTAACGCGTAGGTAATCTACCTTTAAGTGGGGGATAGCCCTCGGAAACGGGGATTAATACCGCATGTGTTCCTTCGGGAATAAAGGTGGCCTCTGATATAAGCTGTCGCTTAAAGATGAGCCTGCGTCCCATTAGTTAGTTGGTGTGGTAATGGCGCACCAAGACGATGATAGGTAGGCGTCCTTAACGGGTGGTCGCCCACACTGGGATTGAGATACTGCCCAGACTCCTACGGGAGGCAGCAGTCGAGAATAGTCTACAATGGACGAAAGTCTGATAGTGCAACGCCGCGTGGGTGATGAAGCATTTCGGTGTGTAAAACCCTTTTCTTTGTGAGCAATGCCATTACGTTTAATAGATGTAGTGGAGCGATATTAGCAGAGGAATAAGCCACGGCTAACTCCGTGCCAGCAGCCGCGGTAACACGGGGGTGGCGAGCGTTGTCCGGAATCACTAGGCGTAAAGGGCAAGTAGGCGGAATATCTAGTCATTTGTTAAAGGCATTGGCTCAACCAATGTACGGCATATGATACTGGTATTCTAGAATTTGGTATGGGAAGACGGAATTCCTGGTGTAGCGGTGGAATGCGCAGATATCAGGAAGAACACCGGAGGCGAAGGCGGTCTTCTGGGCCAAAATTGACGCTGAATTGCGAAGGTGTGGGTATCAAACAGGATTAGATACCCTGGTAGTCCACACAGTAAACGATGTGCACTAGATGTTGGGGAATAATTTCTTCAGTGTCGCAGCTAACGCGTTAAGTGCATCGCCTGGGGAGTACGATCGCAAGATTAAAACTCAAAGGAATTGACGGGGGCCCGCACAAGCGGTGGAGCATGTGGTTTAATTCGATGCAACGCGAAGAACCTTACCTGGGCTTGACATCCTTGGAATCCGGCAGAGATGCTGGAGTGCCCTTCGGGGAGCCGGGAGACAGGTGCTGCATGGTTGTCGTCAGCTCGTGTCGTGAGATGTTGGGTTAAGTCCCGCAACGAGCGCAACCCCTATCTTTAGTTGCCAGCGCGTAATGGCGGGGACTCTAGAGAGACTGCCAGTGTAATAAACTGGAGGAAGGTGGGGATGACGTCAAATCATCATGGTCCTTATGTCCAGGGCTACACACGTGCTACAATGGCCGGTACAGAGGGCAGCAATACCGCGAGGTGGAGCAAATCTCAGAAAGCCGGTCTCAGTTCGGATTGGAGTCTGCAACTCGACTCCATGAAGCTGGAATCGCTAGTAATCGCGTATCAGCATAACGCGGTGAATACGTTCCCGGGCCTTGTACACACCGCCCGTCAAGTCAGCCGAGTTGATTGCACCCGAAGGAGGTGAGCTAACCGTAAGGAAGCAGCTTTCGAAGGTGTGATTAGCAAGGGGGACTAAGTCGTAACAAGGTAGCCGTACCGGAAGGTGTGGCTGGATCACCTCCTTTTAAAGGAGAACGAAGTTTTTTTATAACTTCCAATTTAAGTTTTAAACTTTCTAACTCCACTCATCATACTACTATATAAAAATTTATGGGCTTGTAGCTCAGTTTGGTTAGAGCGCACGCCTGATAAGCGTGAGGTCGGCTGTTCAAGTCAGCCCAGGCCCACCATAAAATTGGGGGATTAGCTCAGCTGGGAGAGCGCCGCCCTTGCAAGGCGGAGGTCATCGGTTCGAACCCGTTATCCTCCACCATGTTCTTTAAATATATTATACATAGATGTGAGATAGAGTGATTATAAGAAATAATAAAAAGAAAGCTACTAAGGGCACACGGTGGATGCCTTGGCACCAATTGGCGATGAAGGACGTGGTTAACTGCGAAAAGCTTCGGAGAGCTGTAAGCGAGCTTAGACCCGGAGATGTCCGAATGGGGAAACCCGGCGTTGGTTATACAGCGTCATCCCGTAAGGGAGGCTAACCCGCTGAACTGAAACATCTAAGTAAGCGGAGGAAGAGAAAGTAATAACGATTCCGTCAGTAGCGGCGAGCGAACGCGGAAGAGCCTAAACCCGGGAACACCTGGGGGTCGTGGGACCAAGCTATCTGGTTTCATTTCATAATCGAACCGATCTGGAAAGTTCGACCGTAGAGGGTGAAAGTCCTGTAGATGAAATGGAGTGAAATTGGTATTGGAATCCCGAGTAGGGCGGAACACGAGAAATTCTGCTTGAATCTGCGAGGACCATCTCGTAAGGCTAAATACGATTGGTGACCGATAGTGAATTAGTACCGTGAGGGAAAGGTGAAAAGCACCCCGGGAGGGGAGTGAAATAGAACCTGAAACCGTGTGCTTACAATCAGTCGGAGCTGGGCACTGTCTTAATTTCACCTGGGTGAAATTAAGAGATGTAAAATGTAAAATGTAAAATGTAAAATTATAATAGAGCCGTCAGGTTCTTGCGTATTTATTTTTTCATTTTCAATTTTCAATTTTACATTGAATTTCACGTAGTGAAATTAAGTCAGTGTCTGGTGACGGCGTGCCTTTTGCATAATGAGCCGGTGAGTTAATTTAATCAGCAGGTTAAGCTCTACAGGAGTGTAGCCATAGCGAAAGCGAGTCTTAATAGGGCGTTAGTTGTTTGAATTAGACCCGAAGCCTGGTGATCTACCCATGTCCAGGTTGAAGGTTAGGTAACACTAACTGGAGGACCGCACCAACCGATGTTGAAAAATCGGTGGATGAGGTGTGGGTAGGGGTGAAAGGCCAATCAAACCAGGAGATATCTGGTTCTCTCCGAAAACTGTTTAGGCAGTGCCTTGCGTGATTAGTATTGGAGGTAGAGCACTGAATGGGCTAGGGGGCATACCAGCTTACTGAACCCAATCAAACTCCGAATGCCAATATTTACAGCGTGGGAGACAGCGTGCGTGGGATAAGCTTCGTACGCGAGAGGGGAACAACCCAGACCGTCAGCTAAGGTCCCTAAATATATTCTTAGTGAGAAAGGATGTGTTATTGCTAAGACAGCCAGGATGTTGGCTTAGAAGCAGCCATCATTTAAAGAGTGCGTAATAGCTCACTGGTCAAGTGATGATGCACCGAAGATGATCGGGACTTAAGGATATTACCGAAGCAGCGGATCGAAAGATGGTAGGAGAGCATTCTGAACAGCGTCGAAGGTGAGCCGTAAGGCCAGCTGGAGCGTTCAGAAGAGACTATGCCGGCATGAGTAGCGATAATGCAGGTTAGAAACCTGCACACCGAAAGCCTAAGGTTTCCTGAGTAAAGATAAACTTCTCAGGGTAAGTCTGCCCCTAAGACGAGTCAAGCGAGCTTGAGTAGTCGATGGGAATCCGGTTAAGATTCCGGAACCTGTAATTGTTAGTGATGTAGTGACGCGGGGGTGCGTCGGAGACGGGCATTGGATGTCCCGTTGAACCAGTGTAGGAAGAAAGACAGGCAAATCCATCTTTCATATATTCCGAGGCTGGGGACGAGAGACCTAGTCTTAAAAGTCCGCCTATATACTCCGCCAAGAAATAGCTGCTAAACGTTTGAGCAATTGCAGACAGTACCGCAAACCGACACAGGTAGGCGAGGAGAGTATCCTCAGGTGTTCGAGAGAATTCTGGTTAAGGAACTCGGCAAAATTACCCCGTAACTTCGGGAGAAGGGGTGCCCCATTATTGTGATATTCTATACGGATTGAGCGAGAAGGGGTCGCAGTGAAGAGGCGCAAGCGACTGTTTATCAAAAACACAGGTCTATGCGAAGTCGTAAGACTATGTATATAGACTGACACCTGCCCGGTGCCGGAAGGTTAAGTGGAGGAGTTAGCTTCGGCGAAGCCCTGAAATGAAGCCCCGGTAAACGGCGGCCGTAACTATAACGGTCCTAAGGTAGCGAAATTCCTTGTCGGGTAAGTTCCGACCTGCACGAATGGTGTAACGACTTGCGCGCTGTCTCAACCAGGAACTCGGTGAAATTGTAGTGGCGGTGAAGATGCCGCCTACCCGCGAACGGACGGAAAGACCCCGTGAACCTTTACTGCAGCTTGACATTGTAGTTTGGTACAGTATGTGTAGGATAGGTGGGAGACTTTGAAGTTGGCACGCCAGTGTCGGTGGAGTCACCCTTGAAATACCACCCTTATTGTATTGAGTTACTAACGCGACCTTTGTACGGTTGTGGACATTGTCTGGTGGGCAGTTTGACTGGGGCGGTCGCCTCCTAAAATGTAACGGAGGCTTACAAAGGTTCCCTCCGGCTGGTTGGTAATCAGCCATAGAGCATAAAGGTATAAGGGAGCTTAACTGCGAGACCGACGGGTCGAGCAGATGCGAAAGCAGGTCTTAGTGATCCGGCGATTCCGCATGGAAGGGTCGTTGCTCAAAGGATAAAAGGTACTCCGGGGATAACAGGCTGATACCGCCCAAGAGTTCATATCGACGGCGGTGTTTGGCACCTCGATGTCGGCTCAACTCATCCTGGGGCTGAAGAAGGTCCCAAGGGTTCGGCTGTTCGCCGATTAAAGAGTTACGCGAGCTGGGTTCAGAACGTCGTGAGACAGTTCGGTCCCTATCCTTCGTGGGCGTAGGAAATTTGAGAAGATTTGCATTTAGTACGAGAGGACCGGTGTGAACGAACCTCTGGTGTATCGGTTGTGGCGCCAGCTGCATTGCCGAGTAGCTAAGTTCGGCATGGATAACCGCTGAAAGCATCTAAGCGGGAAGCCACCTTCAAGATAGATTTCCCATGAGATTCGTTGAAGACTACGACGTTGATAGGCCACAGGTGTACGCACAGCAATGTGTTCAGCCGAGTGGTACTAATAAATCGATTGGCTTCTATATATAAATTCTTATAATTGCTCTATCTCGCAAACATATCATGAGAGCTTCCAGAAGGTGGTTCTTGCGGTGAGGTTACACCTGTTCCCATCCCGAACACAGTAGTTAAGTTCACCTGCGCCGATGGTACTGGTCTGGCGACGGATTGGGAGAGTAGGTCGCCGCCTTCTTGAAGCTCTCTTGTTTTTTTATGTAACTATTAACTGCAATAAAGTTTAATATGTTCAAAGAGAAGTAAGAGTATTTGATGATCATATAAATCTTGACAGAATGGGTGATACTTTTGAGTTGAATATATAAGACAGGATAAAATTGTTATGAGAAATAAGAAAAAAAAAGTATTAAGAAAAAAGAGTCAATTACAAGGCTACGTGGAAGCAATCTTATTTGCTTTTGTGGTAGCTTTTCCTATTAAAGCATATATATTTCAGAATTTCATGATACCTTCCCCCTCAATGGAGAGCACATTACTGGTTGGTGATTATCTGGTTGGAAACAGGTTAAAATATTTTTTTACTGAACCTGAAAGAGAAGACATCGTAATGTTTTACAATCAGGAAGATCCCAAATATCCACAACCCCCAGAAGATTATATTCGTTTAGTGGGACCAATATATTGGGATAAAAATAAAAATTTCTTTAAATGGCATCAAAAGAAGTATTTTGTAAAAAGAGTAATTGGTTTGCCTGGAGATAAGGTTGAGATAAAGGATAGAAGAGTATATGTGAATGATGAGTTATTTCACCATGACTATGAGCAATATGTAGACCCTCATGGATTCAATAATGTTCCAATTACCTGGAATAATCAGAATGAAGTAAATGATATCAATTATGGTACTTATGATGGTAAAATAAAAGGTGAAAGAGATAATTTCGGACCTGTAGTCGTGCCTGATAACAGTTATTTTGTAATGGGAGACAATCGTGATCTGAGTTCAGACAGCAGATTTTGGGGTTTTCTCGATAGAAGAGCAATAACAGGTTCACCATTTATTATCTTTTTTTCTTCAGGAAAAGAACCTATCAAAAACATAAAATACTATTACCAGGAAAGACCCAAAGAAATACGCTGGGAAAGATTCTTGAAGATAATCAAGTAGGCGAGTGGTCAGAGATAAAGAACAAATCAGACATATATATATTCACGTCCCGTTTTGCGTAAGAAAGTGCGGATATTGCAGCTTTTACAGCAAGGAACCCCAAGTTGATGAATTGGAAGGATTCATAGAAACATTATTATCTGAAATTGAATATTATAAATCAATATTTGAACTGAAATGTGAGACAATTTACCTGGGTGGGGGAACACCTTCACTTCTTGATCAGAGACAATTAGATTCTATTATCAATCAAATTCCCAGAAGCAGCAATTGCGAGATTACACTCGAAGCTAATCCGGGTGATATTACCAAAACCCTGATCACAAGCTGGAAAAATACTGGTGTGAACAGGGTCAGTATTGGTTTGCAGAGCATGAAGAATAAAGAACTGGAATTTCTGGGTAGAAGACACAGTGTAGAAGATAATTTCAAGGCAATCGAGAAATTAAAAGATGGTGGTATTGATAATATATCATTCGATTTGATCTATGGATTACCAGGGCAGAATTTACCTGATGTGGAATATTCTATCAAAGAATATTTAAAGCTGTCTCCTGGGCATATTTCTACATACTGTTTATCTTTATCAGATGATTGCCTACTTGCTGATCAAAGGAAAAATCTACCTTCTGATGAAACATTGAGCGATATGTATTTCTTGATCAGATCAATGCTTTTATCAAGTGACTGGCAGCAGTATGAATTAAGCAGTTTTTGCAAAGAGGACAGAGAATCAAAGCATAATCTGGCATACTGGAGACAAAAGAAGTATCTGGGATGTGGTCCTTCTGCTGCGGGTTATGTTTCAGGATTCAGGTATCAAAATCCAGCCAGTTATAATCAATGGCATAAAGAGATAAATGCTTCTAAATATTTAAATGACCAGGAAAACATTGATGAGATACTGAGAGAGAAAGAATATATCATTCTGGGGTTAAGAACAATTAAAGGGTTGAAGATATCAGATTTCTTTAATGAGTTTCGAACTGACTTTCCAGTTAAATATCGGGAAATACTTGTCAAATACCGGAAGCTGAAATTAGTGGAAGAGGACGATGGATATATCCGTTTGATGCCTAATGGATATTTTATCAGTAATGAGATACTGAGTGATTTTGTTTAAGAGGTAAAAATGAAATACAAAACAATTATTATTATGTTGTTGATAATGACAGGGATCAGTAGTTATGGATCAATCCTGATACCGATGGATAATAGCCAAAGTAATCATCTTAAGGCATACGGAATTGCTTTTGCTGCACTTAAGGAAGATATTGCCGTGAAATGGCTCTTAAATTATCGGGGAGGATCATGGTTATTACCCGATTCATACAATATTCAAAGTCTTTGCAATATTCGGGGAGTAACTTATGAATCAGTGAATGCAGCAGAAGAAGTTCAGATAATGGCAGAGATCCAGGCCTCAAATATGGATGCTGTGATGTTGGAAAAAGAGCCCAAAATAGCAGTATATGTTCCCCCCAGTGAAGAGCCCTGGGATGATGCAGTAACCCTTGCCCTCACTTATGCACAGATAGATTATGAAACGCTGTGGGATGAAGACGTGCTTACAGGTAAGCTTGGTGAATATGACTGGCTACATCTTCATCATGAGGATTTTACGGGACAATACGGCAAATTCTATGCTAGTTATCGGAATGCTCCCTGGTATAAGGAAGACGTTCAAAGCAATGAAGAAATGGCTGCCAAGCTGGGTTATAGCAAAGTATGGCAAATGAAGCATGCTGTAACAGACAAGATTAAGGATTTCGTTCAGAAAGGTGGTTTTCTTTTCGCCATGTGCGCTGCGTGTGACAGTTATGATGTTGCTCAGGCAGTGGGCAATGTGGATATTGTCGATCAGGTTTTTGATGGGGATGGCATTGATCCTGCCTATCAATCCAAATTAAATTATGATCGCTGTCTGGTATTTGAAAATTTTCAGATCATCACAAATCCTTATCAGTATGAATTCAGTTCTATTGATGCAAGTGATTATGCCAAGTTGCGGGGAGCAGAGCAGGACTATTTTCAGCTTTTTGATTTCTCAGCAAAATATGATCCGGTTCCCACGATGCTCACACAGTGTCACACCAATGCTGTAAATGGATTTCTGGGGCAAACTACTTCCTTTCATAAACGCTTTGTGAAGAAAAGTGTGATCATCCTGGGTGAAGTCCCGGGAGCTGATGAAGTGAAGTATCTGCATGGTAACTATGGAAAAGGGACTTTCACTTTCTATGGAGGACATGACCCGGAGGATTACCAACATAGGATAGGAGATCCGGAAACTGTACTCGATATGCATAAGAATTCACCAGGTTACCGGTTGATTCTAAATAATATACTTTTTCCGGCAGCAGAAAAGAAAAAGCTTAAAACATAAAAAATGCTGGACACCATAAATGGTGAAATGTTTTTGTCTTAGACTCGAAAATAATAAGTAAATATAGAACTGGGAGTGTGTTTAGATGGAAAAAGACAACGAAATCCGAGAGGAAGAAATGCCAAAGGCAGAAGACGTTACTATCGAAGAAAAGCCCGTTGTACCAGAAACGGTAGAAACGGTTGAAACAGTAGAAACAGAAGAGAAAGTAGAGAAAGAAGAAACTGAAGAGAAAGTAGAGATTGAGGAAGTTATCGAATCTGAGGAACCAGTTGAACTCAAAGAAGCAATTGAACCAGAAGAGGCAATTGAACCTATAAAGGTAATTGAACCGGAAGAGCCAATTGAAATCAATGAAGTTATCGAACCCGAAGAACCAGTTGAACTCAAAGAAGTAATTGAATCGGAAGAGCTAATTGAACCCTTAACTGAGAAAGCAGTACAAGCTTTGGAAGATGAAGTAATCGATACTGAGACAAAGAAAGAAGAAGATGACTACGATGAACTTCTGGAAAAATCTCTGGCAGGGATTACTGATCATCAGATAGGTGATAAAGTGACTGGAGAGATTATCAATATCACAGATTCATATATCTTTGTAACTTTAGGCGGAAAGCGTGATGCTTATGCTGATAAGAGTGAATTCACTGATAAAAAAGGTGAACTCAAATACAAAGTTGGTGATAATTTAACAGGTTATATCTCTAAATATTCAGATACTGAAACCTGCGTTTCCCGCAGTCTGATTGGTGTAAACCTGCATATTCTCAGGGAAGCTTATGAACAGAAAATTCCAGTGGCTGGAAAAGTTATCAGTATGATCAAAGGTGGTTTACTGGTTGACGTTTCTGGAATAAGAGCATTTTGCCCTCTGAGTCAGATCAGCAACAAAATGGTTCCTGACTATAAGGTATACTTAAGTAATGATTATGATTTTAGAGTAATTGATTTCACGGAAAATGGCAAAAACATTGTCCTCTCTCGTAGAGCGATTCTGGAAGAAAGCGAAAAACAGCAGAAAGAAATGACTCTTTCGAAAATCCAGATTGGAGACATCATCAAGGGCAAAGTTGTGAGACTTACTAATTTTGGTGCTTTTATTGATATTGGTGGTCTGGAAGGACTTTTGCATATATCAGAATTTGCTCACAGACGCGTGGAATCACCTTCTGATATGGTTACCATTGGTGAAGAAGTTGAAGCAAAAATTATTCGCTTAAAGGGTGATAAAGTTTCGCTTAGTTTCAAGGCAATGACTCCTGATCCCACTGATTTAGTTCTTGCTGAATTGGAAGAAGGGTCAGTTATTAAGTGTCGTGTACTACGCAATCTTCCCTTTGGCTCATTTGTAGAAATCCAACCTGGTGTTGAAGGCTTGGTACCCATTTCTGAAATGGATAGAAATCGTCGTGTTGTTAATGCTAATGACATTCTTACTCCTGGAGACATCGTGGAAGTTCAGGTGCTCAAGGTACGTGCTGCCGAAAGAAAGGTATCACTTTCTTTAAAGGCATTGCAGCCAGATCCCTGGGAAACTATTGATGATGTTATTAGAGTAAATGATGTGATTGAAGGTGTGATTGAGAATGTGGCTAATTTTGGCACTTTTATCAAAATATCTGATGGTGTTACTGGTCTCTTGCCAAATAGTAAAATGAAGATTGCTAATCTTAACTATACTAAAGAAAATATTGGCGAGACAGTGAAAATTAGAGTTTCAAGAGTAGATATTGAAAGCAAAAGAATATCCCTGGAACCAACTGATATGCCTGAGACAGAAAGAAAGGATTCTCGTGATGGTGGCGGCGGCGGTGACTGGCGCAGCTACAAGCAAGATAAAAAAGATGAAGTAGATGAAGATAATCCGTTTAATATCTTATAATTAAACAGATAACATAGATTTTCTAAAGGTCATCAGCAATGATGACCTTTTTTTTTTAGTTTTTGCAGAAATTAGTTGATAATATTAAAATTCTCTGAGAGATTCCTGGATTCCTTTATGAATTTCATACCAGAAATCGAGACCTGCTTCAGATTTATTTTCTTCAAATCTACTAAGCCATAGTTTTAACTGGGGATCATCGGATTTATCGACTTCTATTTTGCGTTTTAAAAAGCACATAACAAAGTCCAGGTTACGTTCAGACTCCCAGTAAACGCTGGCATTTCTACTATTGATGCGAGAGGCAGTCATATTGATATTATGGATGAATTCTTCTTTCAAATTGTATATTTTATCCATGATCTCGGGGAGCATATCTTCTGCCCAGCCTCTATGGAAACGGCATACACCTAAATTATCCATGACCAGTTCTGCCTGAAACCGCTCAGCAGACAAACGTCCCAGATCACGTGGTCGGAAGAATTCATTTCCATAATACATATAATATTTACCCATAATAGCCATAGGGGATAAAGCACCCGGTGTCCAATACTGGTTAGGAACCATCCAGCCTTTACGGGCAAAAGCGATGTAGAGGAATTTATCAAGGATTTCTTTTCCTTTCTGGCGGGAAATCTTCCTGCCGAACTTTCGAGCTCCTTCAGCGAAATTTAAGATCCCGCGATTCTGGTTGATGGAATCCAGCAGTTCAATCCCGATTTCGGAATTAAGGGAAGAATCATTTATCAAATCAAAATTATCAAGATCAAATTTGGGTTTTCTACTAACTCCAACTTCCTCTGGTGATAACAAATCTTCATCAAGGCATTCCATCAGCCAGGAAAGAACTCCTCCGGCAGAAATTGCATCAAAACCGAGCATATCGGCATGATGAACCAGTTTCTCTGCAGAACGCTGATCAAAAATACCGCAAAGAGGTCCCAGGGTTTGATATGGCTCGTAGTCTTTTTTATATTCGCCATTCATTTTTTTGCAGAGAGCAGAGCAAGGCTCGCCACAAGTCTTTTGCTGTTTGGTAATAATGGTTTCTTCATTGAATTGTTTCAGGTAATGATCCAGAATGAAATTTTTGTGCAAATCCAATCTTTCCTGTTCATTAAAATAGATGCTTTTATAATTGAAAGCGATCAATCTGCCAGATATATTGGCATAATTAACACCCAGCGTACCCCCGGTTTGGAATTTTGGATCGAATCGATACTTGGTTGTTGCTTCAAAATCCTTTACAGCCAGGATTTGATCATATTTATCTTTGAACCATTTATCAGCAACAGAGCGATCTCTAAAATCTTCTTCCAGATGAGTTCCACCATATATAATGGCAGCAATGCCATGTTCCTGATACAGCTTTGATCCTAAACCACCCCGACCAACCCAGGTATCGACATTAGTAATTTTATTATCTCGAATGGCAGCTGAACAGATAGCGCCCATATCAGTTGATCGTGCTGCAGGTCCAGTGGCTAAAATGCGAGGTTTAGAGCCAAATTTATCACCAAATTCTTGAAAAGTGAAATCCATCATTGAATATACACCCTGCCTTCCTGAAGCCCAGATATCATCAGGTTTGATCGGTAATAATTCCACCTGTATTTCTTCACCATGGTTACGATTTAAGTATAATATAGAGGGCGTGGCGGATTTTCCGATTATGGATAATAGATTTATTCCTAAATTATTGAATTCTAATCCAGCTCCACCCATGGAAGAAATATAAAATCCTCCCCAACAGGGTGAGAAACCTGAGAAAATGAGTCGATTTGAACCTGGCAGGATAGAACCGGCGAATAATCCTACGCCGATATTTAAGCCATTATTTTTTCCTGAAAGATGCAAGCCAAGATCGACTGGCCCGAAAAAATCTCCCAATTTATAACGATCTATACGGTAAAAAGAAGTATTTACATTAACCTGCAATACCCGTATGGTTGAATTCATGCTATCTCCTTTTTTGATATAAATATAACCTTCATAATATATTCTAAGATACAAGGCTCAGATAGAGTGTCAATACAAAAAAGAGAGTATGGACTTTATGGACAAAGGTAATGTTCACTTTCCACCAGCTAAGACCTTGCGAATGGTTGAAAACCTTCGTAATGGTTGATCAGTTATCAGCAGAAGTTTTTACTTGCAGGTATGGGTTGAAAGCGGACGTTATCTGCGCCCCCTCGTCGACGGTGCACATGCATTTAGGAGCTACAGCTTCTTTTTTTTGCCCGTTTATGAATACGCCAGAAGATGAAAAGCAGCACAAACCCGCTCCAGGTGAACCAGGTCATACGGAAATAGGTGGGGATTGCTCCGATTCTATCCAGCCAGTATCCACTGAGAGGCGAAAATATGGCAAAACCCAGACTGGCTGCCATACTCACCATTGAGCTGACGGTTGCCCGATTGTGATCTTCCACCTGATGATTGATATAAAAGCTCATAGTGGGATTATAAAGTCCCCGCACAAATTGCTGCAAGGCAAATACTGGGATGAGATAGATTGCCGGATGCAGGGCTGGCAGTAAAAATGACAAACCCATAATAAAGAGTAGTGCCAGCAGCAGGCGTCGCGGTCTTATTTCCTTGAATTTATTCACCAGATAATGAGAGGAAAAAGCTGCTGCCAGATTGAAGAAGAGAAATGCAACTCCATACCAGGCAACATCGAGCTTCACAGCCTGAAAATAGGGCTGATAAAGCCAGAAACTGCTCCTGCTGGCTATCCCCATGATAATGGCAAATCCAAGTGCCCACAGGATCCGCTTTTTGGTAAATACTTCCTTACTGCTTTGCAGGATATGGCTCAGATAACTGCCAGAGGATTTTTGTCTGCCCTGATCATGGAACAGGGAGGAGATTATCATCGCCACAACCAGAAAGCCCAGACTTATTATGAATGGGATCAATGGATTGATCTTATATAAAAGACTGCTGATAACTGCTCCCACACCTTGACCAATGAAAACTACTGACATCGTCTTACCCATAATAGTCTGAAATTCCTTTTTACGGTCAAGTTTCACCAGGCTCTCATATAATAGTGAGGTATCAGAGCCGCTGGTGAATGTAATGCCCAATCCAAAAGTTATTTCTGCAAATGCAAAGATCAAAAAGCTGTGTCCTAAGATATATAGCAGCAACCCCATGAAGCACAGCAGGCTTCCCAAGAATAGTGCCAGATGCCTGGTGATCTTATCAGAAACCATACCAGTAGGGACTTCAAATAGTATCACTGAGATTGCTGAGATAGATTGCAAGACCATGATATTGGTATAGTTCAACCCTTTCCAAAGCAGAAAAAGCATCAGTACAGGACCGATGATCAGCATGTTATTAAAAAATCTATAGTAAAGGAATACCTTCACGTTTCTTTCGTAGTATTTGATATCCATATATCAATCCACCTGATAGAAGATTTTCCTGTCAAGAAATACTAAGGCGGCGCTGCAGGCATTGACCTGACTGATAAGGCTTGACTAAGAAGTGGGGTGGGTAGAAAATTGCCTGGATTTGAATAATATCAGGTTGGAGGTGAAATTGAAAACGGAAAGAATTTTTAGATATTTACTTCTTTTACTGGTAGCAGTATTGCTATCGAGTTGTTCCAGTTCAGGGGCAAAAGACCTGGAATTTTATTTATATGGTGAATACAGTAATATTACAGGTACCAACCCAGATTTTAATGTAATAGCGGATCTCACTGATACTGAGGTGCATTTTGACGGACAACCGGAATTTGTGGTAGATGTACCCAATATAACTATGACAATGAACAATTTATCAATCTATGAAGGTGATGAAAACTACTATGTAGACGATGTGGAAGTTGAAGAAAAAGTAGATGATGAATGGGTCTGGTATCCAGAATTTGAAGTAGAATTTGGAAATTTAACCCAGCTTGGTGTGGTTTTAGTACTTGATGTAAGCAATAGCCTTGGGGATGATTTTGATGATGTACTGGCATATGCTGTGGAATTTGTAGAAGTAGTAGTTGAGAATTCTCCTGAGGCACAGATAGGTGTTGTGAGCTTTTCAGACGAACTCCAATTTATCGAACCAGGTGCCGATATTTCTGATATAGAATATTTTATTTCAAACCAGCAGATGGGTGTCTATACAAAATTATATGATGCCATTGGAATGGGGATCGACCTTTTAAATGATCTGGATGTGGATGGAAAAGCTCTGGTTACCTTTACTGACGGCAGAGATAATTATTCGACCATAACCCCAGTACAATTGGTTGAAGTATTAAATACTTCTGTTATTCGCAGCTATACAATGGGACTGGAAGGTAATGGTGGAGTCAATGAGACTGTTCTGGAAGAACTGGCAGTGAATGGCCAATATCGATTAACCTCTTCCAAGAGCGATCTGCGGAAAATCTTTCAATTCTTTGCAGAATCGGTATCAAATGTATATCAAATCTCATATAGACGCAGCAGCCAGGTGATAGCTAATCCGCGACAAATAAGATTTAAGTTAATAGATGAACAATAGGACAAGGAGAATAGATGAAGAAATTATTATTAATAATATCTTTAATGATTGCAATTTCGTTATTTGCGGTTGAGAAAATTGATGTTCTGGAAAATGATCCGTTTCCCTTAACGCATTGGCTTTCGGCAGCAGAAGCTGCTCGCTGGGATGAGATTGGCAGAGATTTTTATGAAACAGACCCCCCAGTGGGACCCGTGCATAATGTGGCAGAATTTGAAACTATGGAAGGGGTTTTGATCCGCTATCCATTTGGAATTCCCATGGGTTTGATAATAGCATTGAGCGAACAAACTAAGCTGCTTACAATTGTAAGCAGCACGTCTCAGCAGAACACTGTATTGAGTCAGTATAATTCTCAAGGAGTCAATACTGCGAATTGCGAATTTCTGATAGCACCCACAGATAGTTACTGGACAAGAGATTATGGACCCTGGTATGTAATTGATGGCAATGATGAGTTTGGTATTGTCAATTTCCCCTATAATCGTCCTCGTCCAAATGACAATGATATTCCCATAGAAGTTGCTGATTATCTGGATATCAATTTATTTGGTATGGATGTGATCCAAACTGGTGGTAATTATATGACTGATGGTTTTAGTATATCTGCCTCCACAAATATCGCCTACGACGAAAACAGCATCAGCAATGATGAAGTCGATCAGCGGATGCTTGATTATCTGGGAATACAAACCTATTACGTGATAGATGATCCTAATAATACTTATATTGACCATATTGATTGCTGGGGTAAATTCCTGGATGTCGATAAAGTGTTGATCAGAGAAGTGCCTGCATCTCATGCTCAATATGATGAAATAGAGGCAGTGGCAGATTTCTTTGCAGGAGAAGTATCTTCTTATGGCAATAACTACCAGGTATATCGGGTGAATACACCTAATAACCAGCCTTATACCAATTCACTGATCTTGAATGATCATGTTTATGTACCTACAGTTGGCAGTCAGTATGATGATGATGCAATCGCTTCCTATGAAGCAGCTATGCCGGGATATACGATTGTAAATGTGCCTGATGGTGGAGCGGGCTGGGAATCTACTGATGCCTTGCATTGCCGAGCCAAGGGAATAGCTGATCGGCAGATGCTTTATATCCATCATCTGCCCTTACTGGATGATCAACCTGCTGATGTGGACCTCAATATCAGTGCTGAACTTACTGCCTATAGCGGAGCAGGAATTCTGGAAGGTGAAGTGATCATGCATTACAAGATTGCTGATGGTGAATGGATTGATGTGGTGATGGAATCTACCGATCCGATCACTTGGGAAGCAGATATCCCCGGTCAACCAGAAGGTTCAGTAGTACACTATTATATCAGTGCCATGGATGGTGATGGTAATACGGCTATGCATCCACTGATCGGTGAACCTGATCCTCATGAATATTATGCCGGTGGTACGCAGGCTCCTCAACTGGTATTTAGCCCTGCTGAATTTGAACTTGTGATGACCAGTGATACTACAGAGGTGAGAACCCTGGAACTTACAAATGGTGGTGGGGGAGAGCTCAATTACTCCATCGAATTTATGGAAACTACTCGCGATATAACCGGCAGCTATGTGTCATGCGGAAATGATTTCTTTAGCCCTGGAGAAACCATTGAGCTGGAATTTACTGCCTATAATGGCAGTGAAGACAGCGAATGGGTAAAAGAAGTCTATATAGATTTTCCGGAAGGATTTAATGTGCTCAGTGCCACAGATTTCGTGGGTGGCTCTGGTGGTGATCTGCTGTTTAGAGGACCTACAGGAAATGGAGCATTATGCTACTGGATGGGTCAAACTGTAAGCGGTTGGGGTCTTTTGCAGGAAGGTGAATATGCCACTTGTACGGTAGAAATTGAAGTTGCTCCTGATTTCACCGGAAATGCTGTATTGAACTGGACTATCTTAGGTGATGAATATGGTGAAGAACCACATGAGATCAGCGGAGATATTGAGCTGGAAATATATGGCGGTCCAGTAAACTGGATTTCTGCCGATCAGTTAAGTGGACAGCTTTGGGCTCAGGAAACTGATGAGATCACTCTCACCTTTGATACTACAGGTTTAGCAGATGGAGATTATCCCTGCAATATAGTTGTGAGCTGGAATGAAGCAGAAACAATTATCCCAGTGATGTTGACCGTATTATCAATGCCTGCTGATGAAAATGAGATTGCACCTTTAATCACCTCTGCTGTAATATACCCTAATCCTTTCAATGATAATGGACAACGTGATCTGATCACCTTGGAATTCAGTATAGCTGAACCTGTAAATGATTTTGAGATCGCAGTTTATAACCTGAAAGGACAAAAAGTAGCTGATCTGTATCAGGGTGAAATGACACAAGGAGAACATCAGATATACTGGAATGGAAAAACCATTAACGGACAATCAGCAGCAGCAGGATTATATTTCTATAAACTAAGCAGCAAAGAATTCAGCATCTACAAAAAAGCGATAATATTGAAATAAACCAAAAATAGAGATAAATATGGGGGCAGAATTAATTCTGCCCCTTTTTTATTATAAATCTTTTTTGTGGAGGCAGCGGACTTAACGGACGCAGCAAGCATTGTCCACTTCGTCCGCTAAGTCCGCTTCGTCCCCTTCCCCCAAAAACCATTCTTGACTAAGAAGTGGGGTAGGTAGATTGTTGATTATCGAGAAATATATTCAGGTTAGAGGTGAAATTGAAAACGGAAAGAATATTTGGATATTTAATTGTTTTGGATGAGCTGGCAGTAAATGGGCAATACAGAATGACCTCTTCCAAAAGCGATCTGCGTAAGATATTTCAGTTCTTTGCTGAATCAGTATCCAATGTATATCAAATATCATATAGACGCAGCAGCCAGTTGATAGCTAATCCGCGACAAATCAGATTTAAATTTATAGATATACAATAGATAAGGAGAATAGATGAAGAAGTTAATTTTAATAATCATCTTGATAGGAGCATTTTCATTATATGCTGTGGAAAGAATCGATGTTTTGGAAAACGATCCATTTCCATTAACGCATTGGCTTTCGGCAGCAGAAGCTGCTCGCTGGGATGAGATAGGCAGAGATTTTTATGAGACAGATCCCCCAGTGGGACCAGTGCATAATGTGGCAGAATTTGAAAAGATGGAAGGTGTTTTGATCTGCTATCCATTTGGAATCCCCATGAGTTTGATAGTAGCGATGAGTGAACAAACTAAGGTAGTTACAATTGTAAGCAGTACATCTCAGCAGGATACTGTATTAAGTCAGTATAATTCTCAAGGGGTCAATACTGCGAATTGCGAATTCCTGATAGCTCCCACAGATACTTACTGGACCAGAGATTATGGACCCTGGTATGTAATAGATGGCGAAGGTGAATTTGGCATAACTAATTTCCCATTTAATCGCCCCCGACCTAACGATAATGATATTCCCATTGAACTTGCTGATTATCAGGATATCAATTTATTTGGTATGGATGTGATCCACACTGGTGGTAATTATATGACTGATGGTCTGGGAATTTCTGCCTCTACAAATCTGGTTTATGATGAAAATTCCATACCTAATACAGAAATTGACCAGAGTATGCTGGATTATCTGGGAATTCAAACCTATTATGTAGTTGATGACCCTAATAATACTTATATTGACCATATAAATTGCTGGGGTAAATTCCTGGATGTCGATAAAGTGTTGATCAGAGAAGTCCCGCCCACTCATGCTCAATATGACGAGATTGAGGCAGTGGCG
>Ga0208648_1001041_pt1 | contig 24529 bp, 19 predicted proteins | sample AntAceMetag02UKL_FD_184772 | JGI IMG/M metagenome (GOLD analysis project Ga0208648, IMG submission 184772) | Saline lake microbial communities from Ace Lake, Antarctica - Antarctic Ace Lake Metagenome 02UKL (SPAdes) (version 2) | ecosystem: Environmental > Aquatic > Non-marine Saline and...
GAACCGATGGCCCAGTCGGCGGAATTCCTCGTCGTAGACATCCAGGATAAGTTTTTCCATAACGGGCTTGCTGATATTCGGATGTTTAAATGTGAGATGAAATCCGTCCCATTCCCGGTGGGGCACATCGAGCAGGCGGTCTTTTGCCAGCAGTCGGTCAAAAAACGGCGTGCTGCAGGCCGGGGTCATGATCAAAAACTGGCTCAGGCTGGGCTTGAGTGAAACAAGGTATTCAAAATCTTCCCAGACCATTTCCTCAGTGTGAAAATCATGTCCCAGAATGAGCGAAGCCAACGTGTTAATGCCGCGCTCGTGTAAACTACCGATAATTTTTTTGATGTCAAGTCCCCTGAGCTTGCTGTAGTCGGCCTTTTGGGATTCAACACCGATCCAGATCGCCTCTATACCCATGCGCACCAGATCATCAGGATCCCACAGGGAAATGCCCTTTGCGCTGGCAAAACAGGAAACTTTAATTGGATCCTGTGTGTCCTCCAGGACGCATTCCAGATACTCTTCGGCGCGTTTTTTCTGAATGAGAAAATCTTCCTCTATAATGCCGATCGGCAGCCGAGGATTTTTCAGTGTGCTGTGCACGCGGCGAATTTCGCGATGCAGGTCGCGACCGGTTTTCAAAAGCGGAATATGGCGTTTTTTGTGAAAGTGCGAGGTTGCGCAGAACTCACATCCGTGCGGACAGCCCAGCCCGGCCATAACCACTGCACCCTTCATGGCCGGAATACCCGCGATCGTACCGTGGGTGGGATACACAACATGCCGCAATTCACCGTCAGGCGATTCGCCAAGCAGGCGGCGGAAAAAGGCAACGCCCTCCTCTTTGCAAATATGGTCGCCGTAGGGTTCGCATGCCGGCAGCATGGTGCCATACCCGCCAAGCACTATTTTACTTGCGGGGGAAACTTCTCTGATAGCAGCATGCATCGCGCGCATTTTTTCAAAGGTGGCGATGACAAAATTCATGCCCACGTAGTCATAGCCTTTTTTGAGTTCGCGGCGGAACTGACGCATGGTCGGGTACTGCAGCACCGTTACCGGGGCCTGCAGGTTCTCGGCAATATATTCCAATCCGTAGGAAATATACTTAACACGCGGGCTGAAAATACCTTGGGCGCGGGTTACCTGCGCATGAAATAGTTCGGTCTGGATATGCTCGGTGCAGTCATCGGTGTTTACGCCGAAGGGCCCGCATACCGTGGTTAAAAGAATTTTTTTCATTACTAGCTGCTTTCATGAAAATATACGATTAACTAAACAGTGACAGCTGCGCTGCAGAGAGTATCTTTTTAAAAAGGCGGGCACTGTGGTTCGCAGGGTACTGACGTACGGAAACCCTTGACTATTTTTTTGCCAAGGGCTCTTGATCTCCGGATCGTTTTTTTCAGTCCCGCACTGACGTCCTTTGCGTCTGCGCATATTAAATTTATATAGAACATGGCGCAGCAGGTGTCAAGTATCTGATCCGGGCACGCCATGCCGCCCAGCGCATTGTTTTAAAGCCGCCTTGATGTTTTAACGCTTTTACGCTATTAGATTTTAAACAGGTTGTAAAAAAGGTGATAAAAGAGTTGCGAGGGAACTCGCTTATGGCAAAATTTTTTTACTAGGGCTGATATGATTTCACTGCACATTCCGGATCAATGGCGTTCATTTTTGCTGCGTATTGTTATGCCGACGATTTTGACCATCGTGCTGTTTGTGCTGGCACTTTTTATGATCATCATTCCGACCATTGAAAATAATAGCCTTGAGCGTAAGCGCGAGATGATTCGTGAGCTCACTAATGCTGCTTGGAATGTTCTGGCAAAATTCGAATACGATGAACAGATGGGTCTGTTGACCCGGCAGGAGGCCCAGCATCAGGCCATAGATCAGATTCGCAATTTGCATTATGGCGAACGGATGAAGGATTACTTCTGGATCAATGACATGCATCCCCGCATGGTGATCCATCCTTACCGCAGTGATTTGAATGGCAAAGATTTAAGCGATTATACCGATCCCAGCGGTAAAAAACTGTTTGTTGAAATGGTGGAGGTAGTGCGCCTTAAGGGGGCCGGATATGTTGAGTACCAGTGGCAGTGGAAGGATGATGAGACCAGGATCGTTCCCAAAATATCATATGTTAAAGGTTTTACGCCCTGGGGCTGGATTATCGGAACCGGAATCTACATCGAAGATGTTCGTGTAGAGATTGCCAAGATTACTAGCAGCATCATCCAGATCTCGCTGGTCATCTTGGGGATTGTCTCCGTCCTGCTTGCGACTATCATTTTCAGCACCTTTAACACCGAGCGCCGTCGTAGCCTTGCCGAGCAGGCACTGCGCGAATCAGAAGAAAAATACCGCATCCTTGTTGAGTCATCTTCTGAGGGTATGCTCATGGCCCTGGACGGAAAATATATGTATGCCAATCAGATGATTTCGAGTCTGCTGGGATATTCTCAGGCCGAGTTTGCGGGTATGCAGCCCCTGGAAATTTTCAGCGATGATCAACAAAATCCCGGAACTGCCTACGCCCGGGACCTGCTTGCAGGGAAAAAAGTTCCCGAGCAGTCCGAGGCCCGAATGGTTACTCGCGAGCAGGAGATCAAAGACGTTATTATTTCCGCATCGCAGATCATGATCGGGCAGCGTCAGGGCTTTATCATGGTTGTGACTGATATTACCACGCGCAAGCAGGCCGAAGGCGAGCTTGAGGCCAGTGAGTCCAAGTTCAGAACGTTGGCCAATAATGTGAATGTCGGCCTTTACCGGCGTACCGCGGGCAGCAAGCCGATTTTTATAGAAGTTAACCCTGCCATGGTTACGTTGTTCGGTTTTGAGTCTCGTGAAGAGCTTTTAGCCTGTTCGGTGAAGGATTGCTATCAGAATCCAGAGGAGATGCGCCGGCTTGGCGCGCTTGTTGAGAACGGGGCTCTTGAGCGCGAAATTGTTCGGCTGCGCCGTAAAGACGGTTCTATTTTTAGCGGATCAATTTGGGCTGTGGCCGTGCGCGATGAGCAGGGCAAGGTACAATATTTCGACGGTATTGTCGAAGATGTAACTGATTTGGTCGCCAGGGACGAAGAACGCGAACGGCTGCTTTCAGAAACTCAGTCCGCCCTGTTCTTTTTCGGGCAGTCGCTTGATACCCTACCGCAGAGTAGCATCGCGACCTGCACCGCAGACACAACCGTGCGGGATGCCTCCCGTCTGATGACCGATGGCAAGGATTGTGTGGTGGTGCTGCAGGACAATCAGCAGCCCGCAGGCATTATCACGAGTCGAGACCTATGCGTTCTGATGGCTGATGCCGGTACAGATCTTGAGCGTCCGGTTGCGCAGATCATGGCTAGCCCGGTTGTTACCGCTGAGCGCTCAGCTCGCATATTCGAGGTGGGCCTGCTGATGGAACAGCACCAGATTTCACATGTGCCCGTTGTTGATGACCAGGGAAAAATAACAGGCATTGTAACACATGCCATGATAACCCCGCTGCAGAAGTACTCTCCTGCAGTGTTGCTGCGCCGCATACAGCAGGCTGAAAACCCTGAAGCTATTATTTCGCAACGTACGACCCTTGCCTACCTGATCACTAATTTGATTCAAAGCGGCGCGCGGCCGGAATATATCAATAATTTAAGCGCGGTGGTTGCCGATACCCTGCTGAAGCGCCTTATCGAACTGGCTCTGCAGCAGCACGGGCTGCCCCCGGTTCGTTTCTGTTTTCTGGTGTTCGGTAGTGAGGGTCGTCGTGAGCAGACCCTGCAGACCGATCAGGATAATGCGATTGTTTTTGAGGATGTGTCGCCTGAACTGATGCCCGAGGTTCAGCAGTATTTTCTCTCTTTGGCAGAAACAGTGTGCGCGTGGCTCAATGATGCCGGCTATAGTTTCTGCGACGGCGACAATATGGCCCAAAATCCGCAATGGTGCCAGCCGTTATCTGAGTGGAAGAACTCTTTTACGCAGTGGATTTCGCAGGGCAGTGCCGAGGATTTGCTGCGCACAAAAATCTTTTTTGATTTTCGTTGCGCCTGGGGAGACGAAGATTTTGCCGCGCAGCTGCACCTGCATCTCCATGAGGTTATCGCCCAGCATCCACGCTTTTTTCAGTTGCTGGCTCGTAATGTTTTGCAGATTAATCCTCCCATTGGGGTTTTTGGAACTTTTGTGGTTGAAGCCAAAGGGCGCCATGAAAAAGCTTTTGATATCAAGGCTGCCATGCTGCCCATGGTTGACTATGCGCGGATTTATGCGCTGCAACAAAAGATAGAAGCCGTTAATACCCTTGAGCGTTTGAAGTGCCTGCATGAGAAGGATGTTTTGTCGCTCCAGAACTATCATGAAATGACACAGGCCTATACGTATTTGATGCAAATCCGTCTGCGCAACCAGGCAGACGCGCTTAGCCGGAATCTATCGCCGGATAACTTCATTGATCCGCGCTCGCTTTCAAATATTGAACAACGATTGCTGAAGGAAATTTTTTCGCAGATAAAACATTTTCAGACACGGCTGAGCTATGACTTTACCGGTCAACGTGAAGGTCTGTCATGATTCTTGTTATTGCCGATACCCACTGCTACTACGACATTGTTAACCGCCAGATCGAACATGCTGAGCAGACCATGGGCGTGACGGTTGACTGCGTTTTGCATCTTGGCGACTTCGGCATGTACCGGGAACATTTGCATGCCTACTTTGTGAAGAACTCGGGACGTTTCCTGCGTCCGCTTTCTTTTATTGAAGGCAATCATGAGGATTTCAAGGCTTTCGATTCACTGCTGGCCCGCTATGATGATAGCTTTTTTACGCACCTGCCGCGCGGCAGCGTGAAGGCTATTGGCGATTACCGCATGCTGTGTTTGGGCGGTTCAGCATACATGGATGCGTTCAACACGCAGCCCGGCTCTGAAATCAAGGATCATCATATTGATAGCTGCCTGGCTTTGCCCGGTGATCAGGTCGATATCATTATCTCCCATGACTGCCCGGCTGGTATCGGCATGCCCAACACACCAGGGCTGGAATATTTTGGTGAAACCGGATTTCCACGCAGCCGTGAGTTGCTGGAACATTTCAAGCCGCGTTTGTGGATGTTCGGCCATCATCATAAGTGGTTTTGTTCACAGGATGGAACTACAACATTTCAAGGTCTGCCCGGCAGCTGGAAGGGCTATTGCTTGCTGGATGATAACTATCAGATCACTACCGTTGAAAACAGTGTTTCCTTTCCCCGCACCCGGTTTCTCGATCGTATTCTGAAAAAATTGCGCATAGTACGCTCGGGTGGATCAGCTGCCTGAGTATTCAATTTTACTTCTTCTTTGCTTGTCCAAAGAGCGCAGCGATTACGCCTTGGGCCTGACTCAAAACCCCTAAGAAAATACATTTCTGCAATGCGATGGGGTTTGAAATCCGAAACAATAAAATTATCATTTCGAAGAAGCGCAGTGGCTGAGAAATCTTGTGGACTTTGCGGGAGTGAGTTTTTACAAAATTTAAGACTGGGCAGAATTTTGTTTTTGAGCGCAGGCAATTAAAGCATGTGCTGCGCAGGTTGCGCCATTAATTTTAGCCAGTGAGGCAGCCATGCTGCGCGTTGCATTTGCATAGTTTTCGGAATTTAGCAGCCTCGATAATTCAGCTACGAGTCGTTTTGTGGTTGTTTTTTGAAAAGGTATAGTCCGTGCCAGACCGAGGGCCTGTGTACGGTGGGCATTGTCCGGTTGATCAAATGCTACCGGGACGATGAGTTGCGGGCGCCCCGCTCGCATGGCTTGTGCCAGTGTTCCGATACCGGCCTGATGCACCACGGCAGCGGCATGTGGAAAAACTTTCGAATACGGTAGATATGGGTAGGCTCGGATGGTGTCCGGCAGTGATGCCGGCATGCTGGGGCCGGTTAATAAAATTGCACGGCGCCCAAGCGCCTTTGTTGCAGCGATGGCATTATCCCAAAAATCACCGGCAATCCATACGGCGGATGACCCAAGCGCGAAAACAATCGGGGCTCCTCCTTTGGCAAGAAATTGCTCCAGATCTGCAAGCACATCATTATCCGCTTGTTTGCCGTCAAAAAGAGGGCAGCCGCAGATATGTGTGTTGTCGGGCCAGTCCACTTGCGGTTGGGCCAGCTGCGGGTCAAACAGGGCCAGATTCAGCAGAGGGGAAAACTGTCCCTCGAACATCGCCGGATAGGGTGACGGTGGCAGGCCGAGTTCGCTGCGGAGCTTGTGCAGCGGTATCTCCCACCTGTTCATAACGTATCGTAATAACATGAACAGGCAGCGATAGGGCCCGGGCCCGAAGACGCTCAGTTTTTGCAGCCAGGGTGCTAAACCAAAAACAGGCGAGTCGTATGGCGACATGAAGCTCATGGGTGACAGGACAGTAGCCACACGGGGAATTCCCTGTTTCTCTCCAACCAGGGGTAGCGTCATGGCGAGCGGATGAGATACAAGCACATCCGCACCGTCTGATGCCTTGAGCAGGCATTCATACCTTGATCGCAGATGCGGCATGATTATGTGGCGGATGAGATATTCCGGGCCGCGTACCACATCGAAAGTTTTTTTTACCAGAGTCTGATAGTCGCCCAGTTCCGTCATGCCGGGGCGCACAGGAGCAAATTCTATGCCTGCGCCCTCTATTGTTAAACGATAGTCTTCCGCTGTTGCGATGACGGCTTCATGGCCCTGAGAGATGAGTGCCCGTGCTACCGCAATATAGGGATGCAAATCGCCCAAAGAGCCCAGTGTGGAAAATAAAAATCTGCTCATGTTTGGTGGGTATCTCCCTTATGCCGACGCAAGCTAATTGTCAGCTTTTTTTTATACATAAGGAATTTTTAATCATTGGTGTCAACAAAGCTAAGGAGCGGGCGAGACGATAATTGTACCCTTGTCCCATAAATAGGCATCATCTGCCGCCATCAATTTATTGTAGCTCATGATGTTGTGCAGGCTCTTGACATAGTCCGTGCCGCGTTCGGAGTATTTATCCAGTGTTTTTGCCAGTTCCCAGCCAGTGGGCTTACTATTGCTTGCGCGCATGTTGGCCCGTTTGTCGCGAAGCCTTTTGTAGGCGTGGTGGGTATTCAGGTTCAGGCTGTAGGCTTCAACAGATTGCTGCGGGGTGTCGAACCTGGCAATGCCGTAGTTGCCAAGTTCTTTGCGTTGCTTTTTGGGCGTCATTCCATTGCCGCTGAAATCCCATTGGCCAAACAAAGAGTTGCCTTGTATGGCAAATCGCGATGTGCCCCAGCCGCTTTCTTCGGCTGCCTGTGCAAGGGCCAGTGACGGGGGAATTATATCTACGCGGTTTTTAAGTCTTGCAAGTTCGGTCTTGTCAAGCGTGTGCCTGTCCGTGTTGATTACCTTGTACTTTTTTGCAAGTTGAAGAAGCCATTGATTGTTGTTGGTTTTGTTATTTTTGATTGTATTCAGCAAGTGTTCGCGATCGGCGGTAATTTTTTCATTTTCAATAAGAATACCCGGGCCCGCAAGGCGAAAAAAAACATTCTTTTTATCCCTGATCGGGATAGTGGGTGATTGCTCCTGCCAGCGCTTCGGTATGCGCGTTATTTCAATGCGCGGTACTTCAAGGACACCGGCCTGCCATTGTTCAGCCGTGAAGCCAATTTCATTAAACAGTTTGAGCACGTCAGCGTAAGATTTTGTTTCAACGACGCGCACATCGTTCTTAGCACAGGAGGGTAATGTGGCGGCGGCAAACAAAACGGATAGTATGGTGGCGTATATGCGTATGGGTTTTTTCCAATTTTTGATTTCCATGTTGCCTCATCTGATTTAACGTTTTAATTGAGAGGGGCTCACCAGATAATATGCAAATTTCACATATCGCGATTAGGATGGCAAGAGTCTTTTTTTAATTTGAAACGGAGGGGTGGGCAGCTGCGCTGGATTGGGTTGTGTTTGCCGGGAGGGGTTGTCCCTGTTTGAAGATTTTCTTGCCGTGGTTGAAGCCTTCATACACGATGCTTGACGTGATTGTGGCTCCTGAAATTGCATCTACTGCGGCATTGAACTGGAATGTTATGCGAATATTATTGCCCGTAAACGCTTTCTTGTATGCAGCCACCTCGGAGGTGTCCTAGCTCGCATTACCCCGTTTGGTCAGGGCAATCGGAATAAACGCAACGATAGTGCCCCGGGGATTGATGCCCAGATAGTCGTACTCCGGCGTATCAAGGCTATTTGCGTGGCTGAAATCAGAAAAAAGATCGCCGGACCCAAGTGGCTGGGAGCAGGAGGGCTTTGGAAAGAGACAGATCAAGGCATATGCTGCTACTATATAATAATAAAGGGAACGTATAATGAACTAAAGCACCCTATGCCAGAATCAGGCCCCGGGGATTTCCGCAGGGGCCATTTTTAAAGATACAGCCTAGCACATTAGCCCTGAAGGTGTAGTTTTTTCATTCGGTTTGTGGTTGTGAGGGATATGGGCCATATGGAGATGATATGTTTTCCCCTTTTGTCCGGGGCAGAAAACACCTATAAGATTATATCTAACGGGATTGAAGGCCGCATGCCCGTTTGCGTTTGAAACCCATCGCGAACTTGTTCTTTTTCTGTTTGCATGTTATCGTCTAATTGCAGGTGATTTGGCATGACCGGCTGCAACTAAAACGCCCTCAAGCCAAAACGCCGCACCCCTCTTCTCATGTGCGACGCGTCTGTGATTGCCACGATTGCCTGGGAATTTCTGAAAAAGCATCAACGCTCCGGGAGATAAAAAGCGGGTGTCGGCAGGTGCATCTGAAAGATAGTACTGGTATTGAATGTCTCTAGGAAGCCGTGTTGAAAAAATATGCCATTTGTGGTCACAACCATGTGCGAAATGACCGCAGCAAAAGGGGTAGTGCGACTGGCCCGGCAGATTAGGAACACGGCTGTGAAATATGCATGAAAAAGCAACAGATCTTATGGAGGAACAAAATATGCATGGCAGGAAGCAGACGGTTTTGCGGTGGATTATAACGGTAATAATTTTTATGGCTTGTGTGGTGCCAGCATCCATATCCCGGGCTGATGATGGCAACTGGATCTGGATAAGCGGCTCTGATACGATTCTTCAGATAGGCACCTATGGCACACAGGGAACGCCCTCAGCGGATAATGTGCCGGGCGCTCGATATGGAAGTGTCGCCTGGACGGACAGTACCGGCGATCTGTGGCTCTTTGGGGGTTATGGATTGGACACCACTGAGATTAGGCGATACCTGAATGACCTGTGGCGCTATGATCTTGATAATGATACGTGGACCTGGATGAGCGGCTCTGATATGGCCGACCAGTCGGGCACCTACGGCATACAGGGTACGCCTGCAGCGGACAATGTGCCGGGCGCCCGATATGGAAGTGTCGCTTGGATGGATAGCACCGGCGATCTGTGGTTTTTCGGAGGTTATGGCCTGGACAGCAACGGCGATGATGAGTATCTGAACGATCTATGGCGCTATGACCCCGGTACCGGTCAGTGGACCTGGATAAGCGGTTCTGACACGGCCCTTCAGGTAGGCACTTACGGCACAAAGGGCACGCCCGCAGCGGACAATGTGCCGGGCGCCCGATATGAAAGTGTCGCCTGGATGGACAGCACCGACGATATGTGGCTCTTCGGAGGTGATGGTCTGGACAGCAACGGCAATGAGCGTTATATGAATGACCTGTGGCGTTATGACCCTGATAATGCTACGTGGACCTGGATAAGCGGCTCTGACGTAGGCTTTGAAACAGGCACCTATGGCACACAGGGCACGCCCTCAGTCGATAATGAGCCGGGCGCTCGATATGAAAGTGTTGCCTGGACGGACAATAGCACCGGCGATTTTTGGCTCTTCGGAGGTTATGGCCTAAATAATGACGGCAATGAGTACTACCTGAATGACCTGTGGCGCTATGACCCTGATAATGATACATGGGCCTGGATGAGCGGCTCTAAGAAGGTCGGCAAGTCTGGCACCTATGGAGTAAAGGGCATGCCTGCAGCGGACAATACGCCAGGAGCGCGATGGGACAGTACTTCCTGGACAGACAGCACCGGCAATCTGTGGCTCTTTGGGGGCTATGGCAGTGCTAGTTCCGGTTGGGACTTTCTGAACGACCTGTGGCGCTATGATCTTGATAATAATACGTGGACCTGGATGAGCGGTTCTGACCTGACCGAGCAGTCAGGCACTTACGGCGCAAAAGGTACACCCACAGCGGCTAATGTGCCGGGTGCGCGCAATGGAAGTGTTGCCTGGATGGACAGCACCGGCAATCTGTTGCTCTTCGGAGGTTATGGCTTTGACAGTGATGGCACTAAGCAGTATCTGAACGATCTATGGCGCTACCAGGTGCCCCCCAATATGGATATGAATATTGCCATCGACACTTGCAACATTGAGGCCGGAAAAACCGACAATACCGACAGCATTAAATTCTCGGGGTGGATGGATGCAGGGGATGCCTATATGACTGCGGCCGATGAGATCATCATTTCGCTGGAGACCGCTGAGGGTCCTTATCATGATCCCATCACTTTCAGTTTTCCGATCAATGCGGAAACCTACATTAACGGTAAATACAAAAGCCTGAAAGATAAATCTGCGGACAAAGACGACCCCGAGCTGTCGTTTGTTTATGACAGCGCTAAAACCACAATGACGTTCTCCGCCAAAAACGTTGATCTTACTGGTTTGCGCTGTCCCATAAGCTTGACGATTCAAATAGGTAATTATTTCGTTGAGGAACAGCTTGAAGAAGATATCGTCAATGGCCCTAAAAAACCCTGCCCGCTGCAGCTTGTGATGGGCGTGTGGGATAGCCTGGATGTAGAGAAATTCAAGGCTAAAAAGGGTAAAGATGATGACACCGATTCGTTTTCGATCTCCGGGACATTCACTGTTGATGGTCCCTTTGACACGATCCAGCAGGTGGATATCATGCTTGGGCCTGATACGTTTAGCGTGCCGGGCGATGCGTTTATCCTGAAGAAGGATTCTTTCAACTGCAAAAAATTTGAGAGCGGGAACGGCATTGTGACTGCTAAGTTTGACACGGCGAAGTGCACCTACTCAATCGAGGTCACGAAAACGACCCTGAACGGCAGCGGGAATGTTGACTTCAGTCTTGATATTTTTGGCAATCTCTTGCAGGCCCCGGATCCGGTAACGCTACCGGATGAATTTTGAAGCCTAGATAGGTAGCCCTGCCTGTTCGGAGAAGAATCGTATTTTTCTTGGATTAGCTTTTTTATACATCAGCATATACCTGAAAATCCCTCGCCTTATAGACGAGGGATTTTTTTATCCTCGCGAAAAAACAACGGGATAGGTGAAAAAATAATAATTTATGCTTCTTTCTTGGCGGCTTTCTCAGCTCGTTTTTCTTTCAAGGTTTTTACGGGTTTCTTCTTGTCTTGTTTCTTTTTTTTATCCATACTTTTTGCCATAGCGTGTTCCTTTCGTCATGTAGGTCAGATAGAGTTTTCGAATTGACCGGCGGCCCGGTACGAATCGTTAATTGCATTGCTTATGCTTTGTCGTTAATTGTAGTCTAATTCTGGAGAATATTAAATAAAAATTTTTAGCAATTCCAGCCCGGGTGTGATGCCTATGGTTTTTTCCGTTTGCACATCGAAATAAATAATTATACCATCAGGTGAAATAAGGCAGGATTGCGCTAAAATAATAAAACTTAAAAAAGAGTTTTAAACGCCTAATGAAGATCGCTCTTGTTAGCCCCCATACGTTGCCCGTGTGTCGTGGTAATAGTCTGACGGTTCAGCGTCTCTGTAGCGGGTTGCTTAATCGCGGCCATAGTGTGCGTCTTTTTAATTCAACAAAAGATGCGCCTGAAGAGCTTGCCGATTTCGCGCCTGATTTGATGCACAGTCTGCACGCTTTGCAACCGCATGCCTGGTTGCTGCAAAGCGGCATGTTGGGCGCTTGTCCCTGGGTCGTAACCATGACGGGTACGGATTATAATTCAGGGGCGGACCCGGAAGCGCTGCAGGCTCTCTCAGATGCACGTGGCCTGATCGTTTTTCACGCGGAGGCGGCGGCACGTGTGCGGGAGCGTTTTGCTGACCTTGCAGACAGGGTGTATATAATTCCCCAGGCGGTGCAGGTGCCTGAGCAGATGACCGCCATCAGGAAAGACGCGCGCCGGGCATGGAATCTGGCACCTGATGAAGTGGTAATTTTTATGGCTGCCGGGCTGCGGCCTGTGAAAAATATAGCCTACGCGTTTGAGGCTTTTTCACGGTTCAAACAAAAACATTCGCAGGCGCGTATGCTGCTGGCCGGGCCTTGCCTTGACGAGGATGAAGGTCAACGGGTGCTTGCGGCCGGGGAAGGTCTGGACGGTTTCAGCTACCTGGGTGAGTTGCCCCACGAGCGGGTGCTTGATCTTATGCTAGCGTCCGATATTTTTTTAAATACGTCCCTGCATGAGGGTATGCCGGGTGCTGTGATGGAAGCCATGGCAGCGGGACTGGCGGTGATTGCAACGGATGTGCCCGGCAACCATGCGCTGATTGCGAGCATGCGAACCGGTGTCCTGGTGCCGCTGCATGCCCCGCAGGTGCTTTCGGAGGCCTTTGAGATGCTTGCAGCGCGTGCTGAACTGCGGCAGCAACTTGGTAGGCACGCACGGGAAGAGGTGCAGGCGCGTTACGGGTGTGAGACTGAACTGCAGGCGCTTGAGGCGCTGTACGCAAAGGTTCTGATGCTGGCAGACTGTTGAAAAACGACCATTTGCTGCGGTGTGCTGCGGCGGCGTACAAAAAAAGGACGCTTCATTCCTCATGATTGTGCGTGCCTTGCACCTGGTTATTTTTGAACAGCCTGACCACAAGGATGTATTCAACAACCTATGGAGACATTTTTTTATCGCTCCATGATGCCGGAGGGTTCAGGCTCCGCGTTGCCATATTTCATGAAAGACGAGTTTCATGGTTTCGGCTATTTCCGCGTTGACAATGGAAAGGCCTGTGGCCCCGCTGTCGGTTTTCATGAAGAAGACAACCGTGTCATCATACACCATGAAAGAATGTTTAAAGTCGGCATCCGGCGGTAAACCGCGCGTTTCGCGAAACTGTTCCTCGTCGGCGTCGCGATAGCGCTGCATCATGGGCGTATTCTCAACCAACATTTTAACCTTTAGCCTGCGTTTGATGCGGGTGGGTATGTAGTGGCCATCTTCATAGGCCTGCGCATAGGCATCCATCAAAATTTCAGCCCGGCCCAGGTAGTAGATCACCTTTTCATTGCAGTCAAGTGAGCGCTCCGCTGCTTCGGTAAAACCTTCCGGTGTGTTGATAAACTCAACCTGCGGCGCTCCGGCGATTTTTTCTAACAGTGTATCCATGTTTTTTCTCTCCTGTATCACTATTTCAATATGCGCACTGGCGTGCAATGCCGGTGTCATTCCCAGAAGGCCAACTCCGGTACTTTTTTTAAACTATCGATTTTTTTGGCTAACTCATAAAAGTGAAGCAGGCCTTGCTGTAGGTCATGTTCAAAATCAAACTGCAATGTTTCAAAGTATTTTTTCAGAAATTCTGCTGAAAACGGTTCCCAGCGGGCAATATCGCGCGCGATTGCGTCAATACCGTCAATGCTTTCCTGTCGCGATGTCTGGAAAGCCTGTTGTACGTCTCTGACCGCGGCGGGATGTTTTTTTGCGAAATCTCTGCGTACGGCCCAGAGAGCATACACCATGCTGTGGCCGGTCATCGCGGTCCATTCGCGTCCAAGATCGTAGATATGATGGTTGTTTGGTGCGCCGATAATTCTCAGCGCGTCATCGCCTATCAACAGGGCCGCATCAGCCTCGCGAAACATTTCGGCCAGATCCGGTGGACTTTCAAAATATACCGGGTGCACCTTATAGTGATAGGTAAGCACAAGCCGGGTCAGCACCTGGGAGGTGCGCGAATTGTTGGCCAGGGCCACCGTACACCCGTTAAGCTGGTTGAGCGGTACTTTGCTGACAAGCACAATGCTCATGACCGGCCCGCGTGAACTGACCGCTATGCCCGGCAGCAGGAGCAGCTCACTCGCGTGGCGTGCAAATTCAATCGACGGCACCGGGCTGATATCAAGCTGGCCCGCAAGCAGTCGTTCGCACAGCGCAGCAGGTGTATCCTTGTGCAGGTCAATATCGAGCAGCAGCCCTTTTTTAACCAGCATATGGTAGAGCGGTAGGCAGTTGAGAAACTGTATATGTCCGACCCGTGGTCTCATCGTGGCCTTTCCGATAAACGTAACAGGCTGTTGAAAAACACCCGTTTGCTGCGGTGTGTTACGCCGGTGTACAACGAAAGTACGCCTTTTTTCGCATGATAGCGTGCGCCGTGCATCCAGTCATTTTTAAACAACGTGCTAATACATTGTTTTGAGTGTTGCACCGTTGTAATAAAACTCTAAAATTTTTATCATTTTTTTCCCTGACAATGCCATGCCGCAGGCGCCCTGTTGGCACATGCCCACGCCATGCCCCCAGCCATATCCAATCAGGTCAAAATAATATCCCTGCATCATCACTTCAAATTGGGTGCTGCGAACAATGTCAGGTCCGAGTATTGTGCGAAAGACCGTTGCTGGTATTGCCAGGGTCGAGTTATCTAGGTCATGAATTTGCAGGACAACAGCCCTGCCGCTTGGGTTGCGCCGTACAACTTCAATAGTATCAATCGCATCAACCGGGTATCCTTGGTCGTTAAGCTGGTCCTGCACAGCCCGGGCGTGGAAATTGTGTTTCCAGGTATAGCCCGGTCGGTCTATACAGTACGGACAGACAGTGCCCTGCAGCACTTCTGAATCCAGGTTCCACACAAAGAGCGCATTTTCAGTATGTCCGCCGCAGCTCGCATGAAAAAAAGCCGGCACAAGCTGTTCCCGGTAGACCAGAGCCTTGCCCCGGGTTTTCTTTACAGCCCGGTTTGTGCGCCAGTGCTCAGCGCTGCGTCCGCCATATACTTGTGAAAAAACATCAGCGGAAACGTCATGGGAAAGGTCGTCGGCCTGCTCAATTCTATAGAGGGCATAGGTTCTTGATGCGACGGCCTGGGCCTGCAGGGCCGCCATGGGCCAATTTGCGGGAACCTCACGCGGCAAAACCCCGCGTAGATAGTCCTCCAGATCAAGCCTGTTAATCGTGTTTAATTGTCCGGTTTTATTCGTGAGCACATCAAGGTCGCCGCGATACCATGTCAGGTTCGCTCCGGAATGAACGCCAAGGCCTTTTGGTGCCTGTACGCGGATTGCATCCGTTCCAAGAGGTTGGGCGTCAAGACATAGCCTGCGCCCGCATACGCTGAGTTTGGCAGAGGTATCGCCGTGCCCCTCCCGCAGGTGTTCACCGGTTTTAAGATCGGTCAGGCTGTATGTACCCTCCAGGCTCAGGCGCACGGCGTCTGTGTCGGTTTTGATTGCAACGCGTATGAGCGGCTGTTGCCGGGTGCACGTACAGACGCAGGCAAGCAAAAATATAAGTAGAACGAAACGTTGTATCATAGGTCGTAATCAATCACTGTTTCAAGTAGGGCCGGCGTTATGGATATGGACGAGAAACATCAATACAGATGTGCCCGGGAGGGCGGCAAAAATTAGAGGAATAGTGTTTGTCGATTATCCATAATCGCGCCCAAGTTTATAGTTTCTGCCCGTCAAGTCAAGCCTTAAAAACCCGAAATGCATGCAATCAGAGTATGGTTTTTCGAATCCTTGCGTGCCTGCAGTATCCATGCTATTTTTATGGGTACATAAAAGGCTTGAAGCCTTATGACAGCAAAGAGTGCCTTGACCTATGGATACCCGCCTTAAAGATATTGACATGCACCTTGAAACTTTGGAGCAGGCCCTGGCCTTGCTGGAGGAGGTACTATCAGAGCCTTTTTCAGCACTGGTGCGCGACGCGGCTATTCACCGGTTTGAGTATACGTTTGAATTGTCCTGGAAACTGCTCAGGCGGATCGCGCAGGTTGAGGGCCAGCAAGCAGACTCACCCTGGCAGGCTATTCGCGTGGCAGCCGAAACCGGGCTACTTCAAAATATCGACCTGTGGTTTGAAATGGTGGAGTGTCGCAACAGCGTAACCATGACCTTTATGCCCGATATAGCCGATCAGGTTTTTCAAGCAGCCTGCAGCCTGCCTTCAAGCCTTAAATCTGTTATTAGTGCCATTAAGAAGAAATATTTTTGACCGGTTTTCCAAAAACGACCATTTGTTTCGGTGCGCTACGCCGGCGTACAAAAAAGTAGGCCTCATTCCTCATGATGTTGTGCGCCTTGCATCCAGCCATTTTTGAAAAGCCGGTTTGTAGCAGAGGCAGGGTTATTATACCGTAATTGACAGGCCGATTGGGCAGTGGTCAGAGCCGGTTACTGTGGAGAGTATTGAGGCATTTTTTACCTGTTTCCGCAGGTTTTCACTGACAAAAAAATAATCAATGCGCCATCCGACGTTTCTTTCCCGCGCCCGGGTTCTATATGCCCACCAGCTGTAGTGTTCGGGCTCATCGCATATCATCCTGAAAGTATCAATAAAGCCTTCCGCAAGAAAGCTGTCTATCCAGGCGCGCTCTTTCGGGAGAAAACCGGAGACTCCTTCATTTGCTTTGGGGCGTGCCAGATCAATTTCACAGTGGGCGGTGTTAACATCACCACAGATAATCAGTTTGCATCCCCGGTCCCTGTATTGCCGGGCACATGCAAGAAAGGCGTCGTAGAAGTCCATCTTGTAGAGCAGGCGCTCAGGAGACGCATTGCCGTTGGGGTAATAGATCGCAAACAAAACAAACTTAGGATACTCGGCAATCAATATACGGCCTTCGCTGTCAAAGCGGGGATCGCCGAAGCCGTGGTGTACTTTCAGGGGTTTCTGCTTGCTGTAGAGCGCAACTCCGCTGTAGCCTTTTTTTTCAGCTGAGCTGAACCAACAGGAATAGCCGTTAACCTTGAGCAGTTCATCCGGCAACTGATCTGGAGATGCTTTGGTTTCCTGCAGACAGAGCATATCAGGTGACTCCCGAGCGAACCACTCCAGGAAACCTTTTTTATGTATTGCTCGCAGGCCGTTTACATTCCAGGAAATAAGTTTGCATGTTTGCATGGCAATGAAATCCGTATAGTGTGTATTTGTTAAAAAAGCGTTCGCCGAACTGTTAACCAAGAGGTGTGATGCGTTGGCGGCCTTTGTTGTGAGCGTGCTTTTTAAAGCAGAAAGCATAGGGCGGGCACGGTTATGTGTCAATAGAAAATTAGTTGTTCGTTGGATCACATGTCCAAATAATTTTTTATATCATTAGGTTGATCCTGATTAGCTGCCAGACGCCCTTTTATGCATTGTATGGCCGGGAATAATTGTAAGCGGTGTATCTATATTTGCCTTGACACGTGCGAGTCCCTTTTTTATAGTTCTTTTATACAAAATATATCGTTGATGAGAAGGGCGTTCCGGGGGTAGGCGAACGGTGAAGATTAAGCAAGTTGGTTCAGAATTATCAGTCTGGTTTAAGCAGCTGTTTCGCATGAAGAACTGGTGGATCCTGTTGCCGGGGCTTTGTGCAGTTATATCGGTGTATGGTGTCCACCATTTTGATATATACCCCTGGTTTATAACTAAAAATTTTCATGAGGGTTTAGCGCCATTGTTGGTAGGGGCTATTTTTTTGATTCTTCTGACCACAAGTCTTATCAGCAAGAATTCCTTAATGGTGTATTTGACGATTCTGGCCCTGGTGTTTTTGGTTCGGGAACTTAACGATACTGTTTTTTCTATTTTTGGAGGAGAGTATCTGTTTAAATCAAAGAAACTGGTCGATTGTTTTTTGGTCGGCATGGGCCTATGGGCTATCGGCTGGCATGAGAAACTTTTTGCCTGTTTTAACCGGTCAATAACACTGAAAATTCTGTTTTCGGGGCTGCTATGGACATATCTGTTCTCGCAGTTAATTGCCCGCCGGGTGTTTAGAGGTGTTGTGCCCGATGAGCGCCTGTTGCATGTACCTTTAGAGGAGACCGTAGAGACGGCCGCACATCTGTTTTTCCTCGTGTGTGCACTTTTTTGTTTGTTCTTTTTCAGCACCCGTAAAGCAGCCCGGGTTGAAACGCTAGCTTCTGTAGTGGAACCGGGGGATATTGCTGAATAATACGAGGACGTTGTTTGAATAAGCTGAATTGCCTGTATGCAGAATTGAAGTATCGCAATCTATCGATTTCCGCCTGAAATACCCATATTCCCCCATGAGATAGTTCCTGTCGTGTCCGGATCTGCAGAAACGTGAAAACAGGCACTTTCTGCGTTCTAAATCATCCAGGCTCAGTTGACTGGAACAGCTCAAACGCTGTATATGATTATAATAAGAGCTCTGGTTTGAAGCTTATTTCTTTGCCATACGCGGTCCATGCTGTTATGTTCATTCAACAATTAACAGGGATAAAATTTTTGGATTGTGTTCTATGCAGGCAATAACCACTACAAATTTAACAAAAAAGTATGAGACCTTGACGGCTGTCGACCATGTAAGCTTTGAGGTGCAGCAGGGGGAGATTTTCGGGCTGCTGGGGCCGAATGGCGCCGGCAAGACCACTATTATAAAAATGCTTTCCACGCTGACCACGCCGACTGAAGGCGATGCTGATGTGTGGGGACACAGCATCAAAGCCGCCCGGGACGATGTGCGGCGCTCGATCGGCATTGTTTTTCAGGATCCCGCGGTTGACGACAGCCTGACGGGCCGTGAAAACCTCGACTTTCATGCCCGTATGTATGGTATGAAAAAAGAGCTTCGCATTGAGCGTATACGTGAGGTTCTGGCCCTGGTGGGGCTTGAAGACAAGGCTGATCTGCTGCTTAAAAAATACTCCGGCGGCATGAAGCGCCGTCTCGAAATAGCCCGGGGCCTTATGCACTATCCCCGGGTTTTGTTTCTTGATGAGCCGACTCTCGGGCTTGATCCGCAGACGCGCCGCCATATCTGGGATTATATAAAAATGCTCAATCTGCGTGAGAAGGTCACCATCATTCTCACCACCCACTATATGGAAGAGGCCGACTCCTTGTGTTCCCGTATCGGTATTATCGATCATGGAAAAATTCTTGTTGTTGATACGCCCACAGCCCTTAAAAATGCCATGGGCAATGATCTGCTGACCATAGTATCTGCCGATTCTGAAGGACTTTTGGCAGGCTTTACCGATCAGGACTGGGTCAAGGATATACAGCAATATGGTGATCAGCTTTTGGTGGGCGCGCAGCAGGCCGAAGAAAAAATTCCCATGGCAGTTCATATTGCCCAGAGACTTGGTATTGCCATAACCTCGGTATCACTGCGCAAGCCCACGCTCGAGGACGTATTTCTCCACTACACCGGCAAGACGATGCGCGATGAGGATGCTGCGGCGGGTGATGCGCCGCGCGGCAAAATGCGCCGGCATGGAGGACATCACTGATGCGGCACTGGTTTAACCCCCAGGTTCTGTACGCGCTGTGGCTTAGAGAGATGAAGCGCTATGTGCGGGCGCGCAGCAGAATTATCGGGTCAATCGCGATGCCGTTTTTCTTTTTGTTGTTTCTCGGTACGGGGTTTAAAAATTTTCGCCCTGAGAGCCTGCCTGCCGGTATCGATTATCTTAATTTTCTTGCACCCGGTATGCTTGCCATCGTATTGCAATTCGGGTCGATGTTTATCGGCATTGCGGTTCTTTGGGACCGGCAGTTCGGATTTTTAAAGGAGATCATGGTGGCGCCGGTTTCGCGGGTTGCCATAGTGCTGGGCCGGACTTTGGGCGGTGTAACAACTGCTGTCCTACAGGGGATTCTGTTTATTGCTGTTGCAATGCTGGCAGGGCTGAAGGTGTCAGGCTTTGGCGGATTTTCTCTTACGCTTTTTTTTATGATTTTAATTGCGTGCGCTTTTGTTAACCTCGGCCTTTCCATTGCCTCTTTGATGCGCGACATGCAGGGCTTCAGTATTGTAATGAATTTTGTTATGGTGCCCTTGCTGCTGTTGTCGGGGGCTATGTTTCCGGTGGAGCAGTTTCCCGTCTGGGTCCAGGCGCTTTGTTATATCAATCCGCTGTTCTACGGAGTTGACGGTCTGCGCTACGGGCTCATCGGCATGTCAAAATTTTCGCCGTTCATTGATGCTGCGGTGCTCTTTTCTTTCTGCGCAGCCATGGTAGGTCTGGGGACATTTCTGTTTTCCCGGTCCGATAGTGATTAGCAGGCTGAAGCTGTTCACTCTGCTAGCAGTTTCCGCTCAGCCAGTTCGACTGTCAGATCCTCCAGTTCAAGTTCGGCCATGCTATCGCGGGTCTGCAGGCCGCTGGCAGGATCCCAGCCGCGTTCACGGTAGTAGTCGTCCATGACGGTTTCAAAGTCGGTGCGGGATACCGTTGCTTCTAGCGCGGAAAAGGTTCCATCGCGGCCGGGCAGCAGGGCCTCGGGATTGAAAACGCCGATAACGGAATCGGGTGTTCCAAGCGGTTGGGTAAAATTAATTTCTTCCAGGCGATCATCAACACGCCCCCGCCTGCCCTCTCGCAAATAAATGGCGCGGCATAGGTTTTGAGCGCGCTCGCCGCTGCGCAGGTAGGCCTTCTCATCCAGATCCCAACCGGTCACTGCTGAAAAAAGTCGTGCTTCCAGCGTTGGATCACCAACCCCGGTTGCGCTGTTGCCGCTGTAGTCGATGGGCCAGAAAAAATCACACCCGATTAGATTTTCCTTGGCATAAGCGCGATCCTGCATGATTGCTGCCGCCCTGCCCATGCCTTCTGGTGTGTCGAACTCTGCCGCTGCTTCGCCGCCCCAGAAAATGCGGGCCAGTTGCCGCAGCTGGTCTGTAGAGAAACGGCTCATCATTCCCTCGGTTCCCAACCAGATCATCCACTTAACCATGGGAAAGCTGATGGCATGCAGCTGGGTAATGGGATGGACCGGCTCGGTGGCATAGATCGGGGCTGCCGACAAAAAAAGGCGCGGGCTGTACAGGTTGACATGAAAACCGGCGGCGGTGGCCAGACCATCCAGCAGGTCCGTAGCTCCCAGTTCTGTTGTGGCACGACGGCTGCCCTCGGCCAAAAGGTCGCCGATGTCCCGGCGCTCTACCACACTTTTAATAAGGTTTGTTATCCATTCGCGGCTGCCGTAGGCTTCAGGGTTTAGATCATTGGCCGGACCGTCGATCAGCCCGCGCTGCACCGCTTTAGGCACCCAATCTACCAGTAGGTTAATTTCATTTAAGCATACGCCATATTGGTTGGCCAGCCGGGTGGCCAAGAAGGTCGCCTCACCTATACTGCCTGTGAGGGCTTTTTCCGCATAGGCATAGGCATAGGCCGAGCCACAGTTTTTGCCGTAGCCGCGTTCGCCCTGACTATCCGTGTATAGTCCGCGTCCGCAGATTCCCGGGCAGCCAAAACAGGGTGTGGTTTTGATTTTTTCTACCCCTTCCAGCATGGCATCGATCCAGTAGCGCTCCGAGGATTCCCCGCGCCATAAGGCTGTGGTGTCGCGGGTTACCGCACGGAAGGCCTCGGGTTTTGCGGGCGGTAGCACTGTCCGCTCACACTTCACCACTACGGCCTTCAGGTTCTTGGCACCCAGAACTGCTCCGAATCCTTTGCCGCCTACAGCGCCGTCGCCTGCCATTACCGAGGCAAACCGTACCTGGCGCTCTCCGGCGCTGCCGATTATCGCAGCCTCGGATCCGGATCCGTAGCGCTCCTTCAGGGTTGTCAGAGTCTCCGGCACATCACGTCCCCACAGTCCGGTCGCATCCTCCAGCGTTACACGTCCGCCTGTGGCGACTTCTAGAATCACCGGGCGGTCAGCAGCGCCGATAATCACCAGCCCGTCTAGTCCGGCCCACTTTAAGGCTGCGCCCCAGCGCCCTCCCAAATTGCTGCAGGCGTATTGTTCGGGAAAAGCCAGGGGCGATTTGCCTACAATTACCCAGCGTGAACAGCCCTGGGCCTTTGTGCCGGCCAGAGGGCCGGTCATGAAAAAAATCGGGGTATCTGGCGCAAAGGCAGCGGCCTCAGGGGCCACTGTGTCCCAATAGAGACGGCTGGCCAGGCCCCGTCCGCCGATAAATCGCTGGGCGTAATCCGCCGTGGCGATATGCTCTATAGTGCCAGTTGTCAAGTCCACCCGGGCGATCCGCCCGGTCCAGCCGAATGATTTTTGCATGCAGTCTCTTATTCCCCCAATTTCCGCTGTGTCTCCTTTGGGGACGGCAGCTGCACAAGCGCTATGAGTTTTATTTATTCGTATCGTCGTTATTCTGCGTCGAATCCTGGTTTTTTTTGCCTCGCATAAAAAAATCACGCGCCCGTCGCCAATACATCTTTCCCACGATAAACACAGCTGCAATTACCGCAAGTAATCCCTGCAGAATAGCACTGCCTGTTCCTGGATCCAGATAGGCATGGGCTGTACGCGGAGCCAAAAGTATTAAAAAACTGAGTGAGCCTATAAAGCCGGCAGTTGCCAAAATAGAAATAATGCGCATAGATTGAGCCTCCCCATCTTACTGAAAATTTATATAAAGAGCATATCCAGGTAAGGCAATCGGTTGACTGCCAGCCTAGCACTTCTTTACATGTATTCTGCCTGTACCTCTAAAACTGAATTAAGTTTCCAAATCCCATTAGGATAAATATTAAACTGTCCTATATGAGATGTAAAGGTTTTCAGTTGCAGATACAGGGGGATATTTATAAGAACAGACTTCTTTTGTGGATAACGAGACGTCTTGTCATTAATTGCACTGGAAACATACTCGCGTAAGTCCAAGAGCTGTACAAGAGCATCGCTGGTGATAAGGTCCTTCGGTTCCGGGTTGGTTCCGGGTGCTTTGATAAGTAATAGGGGCTGATAACGAACTTCAAGTGCAGCGCCAGAGTGGATGCCAAAACCGAACCAACGGTTTGCTGCAGGAAGCAAATTTTGTTGCTGCGCTGCTAGTTCATCCAGGGACATGCTTATATTATTATATTGCAGATACGTTTTTAAAAGCATTTCGGAGGATTTTTTCTGGATATTCAGGCAATCACGCAGCGGGTCATCTGGGTAGTGTGTAGTATGCTTGTAGGCATCAACAATTGAGCTGGTTACGTCGCCGTGATCGGCATGAATAATAATCATGCTTTTGTCAAAACGCCCCAATTGCTTCAATGTACGAATAAATTCTAAAATCATGTTTGTTGCCAGAAGCGTTTGTTCCTGGTAGGAGGATGTTTCATTGTAATTGCCGTCGCGGTCAAGCTGGAACGGAGGGTGCGGCGGCACAAAATATCCATGTATGTAATTCCCTCCCGGTGTGCGATGTTTTTCGTCGCTGATAAATTTTTCGAACTGTCGGTAGGAAACCAAAGTGATGATCATTCCCTGGGGCTGTCCGAGGACACTTTTCACAATACGGGTCATCGGTCCAACACCCTTCTCCATAACATTATGTCGGAAATAAACCGGCGAAATTCTTAGAAACCAGTAATCCAGGACAAGGGGCCAGCTCGCTTTACCGGTTCCGCCGGGATCTTCAATATATCTTTTTTGGACAGCTTTTATTCCGTTTTTGAGTTGGAGACCGCAAAAACTGCTTGTAAATCCCCGTGCATGCAAATCCTCAATCATGGAATCCTGATTGGTTCCCTTCCACCATTTTTGATAGTCTTCACCTTCGGTATACATGGTGCCACTCATGAACGAGGGGTATGATGCTTCAGTTAACCAGTAATTGGAAACGCAGCGTCGATAGTGGGTAAACCCGGCAAGATCACGCGGGGGTTTTTTTAATTCCGCAAGGGCCCATTCAAGCCACGGGCCATAATAGCTATCAAACACGAGATGATAAATATTGAAATCGGGGGTATTTGCTTGTGATTCAGAAATTGCTATGGAATCGGTTCTGAATGCTGAGGCTTGTTTCGCAAATAGAAGAGGCAGGTTCATAATGATCAATAAGCCTGCCAGCATCCAGGATAAAGAATAGCGTGCCCGGCGGGGAAGTACATATAACAAAAAAAACAACACCACGATGAAACCGAGTTGCCACATACCGGCTATTGGTGAAAACCCCCCGCTTTCAGTGCCGCGAACAATAGGGCCGATTTGTAATGGGTAGAGGATGTCGAAAATAAATACAAGTATGGCGCAGGAGCCAAGCAAGGATACGGTGATTAAAGCGATCCGGCGTGGCAGCAGCATCAGGACAAGGGTACTTATACAAAAAATTCCGAATGTGCCACAAAAAAAATAGCGGTAAAATGCGACTGCCCGGGGAATTTCATCGAGGTTGCCTGAAAGCATCAATTTTGGAATGACGATACCAAGTATTGTAAAGGATAGTATTGCAAGTCCGACTATGTCAGACGGAAGTGGACCCCAAGTCAAGGACAATTTTCTTTTAAACTAAGGTGTGCTTCATTTTTGTCTTTTAACCAATTATTCATGCTGCCTTTTGGGCAACTTTCTCTCCCCAATATACCTCAGCAGGTGTT
>Ga0208648_1001043_pt1 | contig 24503 bp, 16 predicted proteins | sample AntAceMetag02UKL_FD_184772 | JGI IMG/M metagenome (GOLD analysis project Ga0208648, IMG submission 184772) | Saline lake microbial communities from Ace Lake, Antarctica - Antarctic Ace Lake Metagenome 02UKL (SPAdes) (version 2) | ecosystem: Environmental > Aquatic > Non-marine Saline and...
TGCCGGCACAAGTGTTCCGATGTACCAAAGCCATCCAACCGCAAGATAAGGTTTGGATCTTAAAGCCCGAAATACAAGAATAGATACACATACCAGGAACAAAGCAGCTCCCAATATTTGCCAGACAGGCACAATATCAGGGAATGGATAGAAAACCGCCAGATTTTTTGGCCAGATCATCTTTTCAATGTATTTTACATATGATACCAGAGCGTTTGCAACCCGGAGCTTCATCGGTACCGATTCCGTGGATACTACTATTTCATGATGTTGAACCGATAAAGATGAGATATATATCGAAGCACCGGCAAGCAAGAAAAAAGGAAACTTTTCCAGAATCAGATGAAGTAAAGACGCTTTTTTATATCTGCCTGTGTTTGTTGGTGAGCTGAACCGGAGACGTTCAAGGGGCCAGTAGTCAAACAAAAGAAGAACAAACGGCAGAGTTACAAGCATTGGTTTAGCCAGAAGGCCTAGTAAAAAACAAAAAAGTGTCAAAAAGTATCTATAGAAACCAGGTTGTAAAGAATAATAACCATAGGTCAATAAAGTGAGCATCCAGAATAAAGTACTAAGGCCATTCTTCCGTTCAGCTACCCAAGCGACCGATTCTACATTGATTGGGTGCAATGCGAACAGTGCGGCAATAAAGGCGCTTTTCCAGACAGCGCCAGTCATTCCTTTAAACACTAAAAATAACAGAAGACAGTTTATTATATGAAAAATCAGACTGGTTGTATGATGCATGGAAGAATTTAATCCATAGAGCTGGCAATCCAGCATGTGAGAAAGCCATGTCAGAGGATGCCAGTATGCGATATCTGTAAAGCTGAAAGCCCAGGAAATGCTCTTTAAACTCAAACCGTTGTTCACATGCTGGTTATGCAGAATATATAAATGGTCATCGAAACTAAGAAAATTATGGTTTCTCACTTGCCAATAGGCGATCAGTGTGGCTATGACGAGAAACAGACAAATCAAAACATCATAGCGGATATTAACTATTCTATGTTTATCGGTATTGTTCATATTTTTCCATTGCCGTGAGAAAGGAATGTCGCTATATTTCCAAGGGTTTTATGATTCATTTTATTTATGCGAGTTCTGCCGATAAGGACGTCCTGTATGATATAACTTTAGCCTATTTTCTAAACTCAGAGCCAGCGCTTTGGGGCCCATCTTCAGCGCCAGTTCAAGCCCTTTCTGAGCTGTTAAAACCGCCTCTTTAAACCTTCCTGCCTCTGCATAAGCTGCTGCAAGCGCATCAAGTGCCAGTGGCTCATGGTACTGGGTGATTTTACAAAGCTTTTCAGCCAGCTTTAAAGCTTCTTTGCCATTTCGATATTTCTTATCTTCATAAACGGCCAATATCCATGACAGGTTATATAGAGCTTGAGTCATTTCAGGTTCAAATTTTAAAGCTTTTCTGTAGGAATTAATTGCTTCTTCAGTTTTCCCCCGATTCAATAATATTTTTCCTAAATTATAATAAGCTCCCGCATACTTTGGATTGTTTTTCAGTGCTTCATAATAATGATAAATGGCCTCTTTCTCATTTCCTTGATGAATCAAGGCAGTTCCCAAGTTGTTATGAGCTTCCGTAAAGGTTGGTTTTATCCGCAGGGCTTCATTGTAGTGATAAATGGCCTCTTTATAATGTTTCTGACGAGTTAAGGTGTAACCTAAGTTGTTGTGAGCTTCGGCATAGTTGGAATCTATCTTCAACGCCTCGGCATAATGAAAAATTGCTTCAATGAGTTTTCCTTGCTGCTGCAAAGCGCTTCCTAATATATTATGCGCCACGCTGTTATTTTGAGTCACGTTTACGTTATGGGAAAAAAGTGCTACACTATTTTGCCAATACCTGTTTTGAAACCAGGTTGCTGCCGTAAAGGTTAACAGAAGTACTATAGCTGTTGTAGCAAGCACAATTTTTTTGTAGCGCCATCGAGCAACAAGATCAGGAACACCCCAGGCAATAACAATAAAAAGCCCTATGAGCGGCACGTAAGCAAAGCGGTCCGCTATCGACGGCCATAAGCCCGCCTGAATTAATCCAATTGCCGGCACAAGTGTTCCGATGTACCAAAGCCATCCAACCGCAAGATAAGGTTTGGATCTTAAAGCCCGAAATACAAGAATAGATACACATACCAGGAACAAAGCAGCTCCGGCAACTTTCCAAAACGGGATAGATTCCGGATATGGGTAATAGACCGCCAGATTGTGAGGCCAGACCATCTTTTTGATGTAGCTCACATACGAAACCAGTGCATTATAGCTCCTGAGTTTCATAGGAACCGAAGCCGTAGATATTACAATTCCAAGATGTTGACCCGATAAAGAGGATAAATAGATACAAACCGCTGAAAGAGACAAAAACGGAACTTTTTCTAAAGCAAGACGTAAAACCTGTGACCATCGAGATACAGACGGTATCGATTTGCTAAATCCATGCCCCATCCCATCTGATTGAGACAGTTTAAAACGACAAAGAGGCCAATAATCCAACAAAAGAAGTGCAAATGGAAGAGTCACAAGCATCGGTTTGGCCATAAGTCCCAATGCAAAAACGAAGAATGTCACCAAATATCTATAGAAGCCGGGACGTTCAGCATAACGGGCATACGTGAACATGGTTAACATCCAGAAAAACGTGCTCAAAACATTCTTGCATTCGGACGCCCATGCAACCGATTCCACATTCAGAGGATGCAAAGCAAACAGTGCAGCCACAAAAGCACTCTTCCAAAGCGAACCGGTCATCCACCTCAACACAAAAAACAGTAACAAAGTGCTTGCAATGTGTAAGAAAAGATTGATCAAAAGATGCATCGACGCCTTTAACCCGAAAAGCTGAAAAGCCAATATATGCGACAACCATGTCAATGGATGCCAATAAGCATAATCTGTAATACTAAAAGCCCATGCGATACTTTCTCTGGTGATGCCCTCATGTACATGAATGTTCTTTGTAATAAACTCATTATCATCAAAGCGTAAAAAGTCGTGACCGGGTAATTGCCAATACGCAATAAGGGTTATCAAAACCAAAAACAGGCTCACGATAAATTCCAAACGGGTGCGATTTTTAGCATTAAACATAAAAAAACTCTATCATGATAATTATCAATATAATACCAATAATGTTCGGCACACCTTTTGCTGTTGCTTCTAACTGTCTGAAATTATAAAAGGTGAAAAAACAAATCGATTAGCATATAAAGTATTTTTCAAAACCTGTTTTTCTTGAATTCAGAAATATTAGGCGGATATAAGCGGATATAAATTGATAAGCAATATTTATGCCGAATGGTATCGATATAACACCTATGAATTTACAGAGACAATACTTGACAGCAATAGGGCTGATGCTATTATGAAAAACATTATAGAGGGTTACAGCACATATGTAAAGAATAGGTTTTCAATTTACCGCTTGAACGAAAACCCCACTTTTTGTCATTTCGACCGAAGGGAAAAATCTTAAATTCCAATATTAACAATACAATGATATTCTTTGAACCATATATCTCAAGAACAAAATCTCATATTGTATTCAGGAGCAGTGAATGTTGAAAAAAGAGGATATCGCCAAGCGCTTCGATGCGTTGGCAGCCAAGCGACAATACTGGAAAGATCGTAACAGATACTATTATGATGAGCAGGAAAAGTATTTTCGATTTCTGGTTCCCGAAGGCCTGTCCATACTAGAGCTTGGTTGCGGAACAGGAGATTTGCTTAATATGTTGAAGCCGAAGCGGGGAGTAGGAATAGATTTTAGTCCCGAAATGCTGGATATAGCAAAAAAGCAATATCCTGATCTGGAATTTCGACAAGCCGATATCGAACAGATAGACGCATGGGGAGAAACCTTCGATATATTGATTTTAGCCGACGTTGTTGGGCATCTTATGGACATAGAGAAGACTTTAAGGCGGCTTCAGATCTTTTGCCGTGCTGATACCAGGATTATTATTTCTTATTATAACTTTCTCTGGGAGCCTATTCTTAAGATGGGTGAAATATCAGGCTTAAAAATGCCACAGCAACACCAAAACTGGCTTTCTTCCGAAGATATATGCAATCTACTCTCTCTGGCCCGCTTTCAGGTGGTAAAATCCGAATCCCGCCTGCTTTTTCCAAAGAGGATCCCGTGGCTCAGCAGTTTTATCAATCGACATCTTGCCTCTCTTCCGGGTTTAAGAAGTCTGTGTCTGTGTCAATATATAGTCGCCAGACCAATAAAACAAAAAGAGAAGAAGGAATTTACAACCACTATCCTTATACCGTGCAAAAATGAGAAAGGGAATATTGAGCCTGCCGTGAAACGCATCCCCGCGTTTGGCAGACATCAGGAAATCATTTTTGTTTACGGACATTCAACCGATAATACACAGGAAGAAATACATAAAGTTATTAAAGCCTATCCGGATAAAGATATCAAGTTTATGATACAGGAGGGTCAGGGCAAGGGAGATGCTGTAAGAAAAGGGTTTGCTTCGGCGAGGGGAGATATTCTGATGATACTCGATGCTGACCTTACTGTACCTCCAGAAGATTTGACAAAATTTTATCTGGCAATAGTGGAGGACCACGGAGAGTTTATTAACGGCTGTCGTCTTATCTATCCTATGGAAAAACAGGCAATGAGGCTGTTGAATTTTTTTGGAAATAAATTTTTTTCCATGATGTTTACATGGATTCTAAACCAGAGATTCAAGGATACGCTTTGCGGCACAAAAGTGCTTTTCCGAAAGGATTATGAGAAGATTCAAGCGGGCAGGAATTATTTTGGGGATTTTGATCCTTTTGGCGACTTTGATCTTATTTTCGGCGCTGTGAAACAAAACCTCAAAGTAGTCGAGGTACCCATTCGTTATAGAGAAAGAACTTACGGTCAAACCAACATCAGTCGTTTTCGCCATGGATGGCTGCTGTTAAAAATGACCATATTTGCGTATAGAAAAATTAAGGCAATATAATTACAGGCTTCGTAAAACAATGCTTCAATATTCTGATATCTTAAATAATCGAAGGAAAGTCTGGCAATCCAAGGAAATTGTAAGAAGGTTGTATCATAGATGGTACGGCATTATCGGAGATGCCATAAAGCCGGGCACAATCCTGGAAATTGGCGGAGGAAGCGGCAATTTAAAAGAGTTTTTTCCTGATGTGATGAGTTCTGATATTATTTTTGTTCCGTGGATTGATGTAGTGGCAGATGCGCACCATCTACCCTTTCAGAAGGAAAGTTTCGATAACATAATACTTTTCGATGTGCTGCACCACCTGATCGATCCGGCCGGCTTTTTTAGACAAGCACAAAGGGCTCTGAAACAAAAAGGAAGAATCATTTTAATGGAGCCTTATATATCCTGGGTCTCTTTTTTTATCTATCGATTCTTTCACCCTGAAGGCCTGCTCTGGAACATAGACCCCTTTAAAAAAGGATATTCAGGGAAAGATAGAAACCATTTACACGGCAACCAGGCCATGCCCACCCTGATATTCGAAAGAGACAAACATCTTTTCGCCAAGAATTTCCCTCGGCTTAAAATCATAAAAATAGAGAAGATGGATTTTATAATTTATCCGTTAAGCGGCGGCTTCCATCATCCCAGCCTTTGCTCGCTATTCCTGTATAGCGCACTTGAGTATATAGAAAAATTATTCAATCCGCTGAAAAGCTTTCTGGCGTTTCGTTTGTTCGTGGTATTGGAAAAAATATAAGACAGTCTATTTTTCTACGCATCTTGCCGGGCGCACAAATAAAAAAGGGGGCATCCGCACCCCCCTTTTTTATTATAGATGAAAAATCTTATCCTGCTTTATGGACTAATTAATACCACCGTCAGTGGAGAGTGTGTATAAGGTGCCGCCTTTACTGTGTACGAATGTTAAATTTTGGCCCGTTACTAGTCCGGTGGCACCAGTTATTGTTAATTCTTGAGTGACAGCACTTCCACCTGCAGTGGTTACTATATCAGAGTTTATTCCAAAGGTAGCTAAAGTAGCTCTAGTGACCGTACGATCGCCGGTAACATCTGCAAAATAAGCCAGGGCTGCTGAATAAAAGTTACCTGCCTCGGATTTGGCTGCAGCACTTAACCCCTTTGTTCGATAAGAAATAAAATTAGGAATGGCGATTGCAGCCAAGATACCGATAATCGCGATAACGATCATCAGTTCGATCAGTGTAAAACCTTTTTGATTGTTTCCTCTTAATTTTTGAAGCATGGTATTCCTCCTTATTAAAGTTATTAATTATTAAATAGTTTATTATTATAACCGGGCAATCAATAATTCCAATTGTGGCCAATCCCCTAAGTTCAAAGTATTTTTAATTTTTTCACCTCCTTCGGATAAGCTCCGGTAATTAAATTTTATTTTTTAAATCCAAAAAACTTAAAGTTATATCGATGTAAAGCAAATAACATGCCAGGAAGTGTTTTAGTATGAACTAATATTATAACCTATTCTATTGTATTTATATTATAATATTATTTACATAAAGTAGGGAACAAAAGGGTACAAACTTTTTTATCTTTGGATATAATATGACAATTTTTGTCAGATGATGTAGAATTTGTCAAAAACAGAGAGGGAAAAGTAAAGTATCCCTAACCTTATGATCGGGTTTTGATTTCACCCCAGAGGGATAGGGTCATCCTTTATGTCGCATGGAAGAATGGAATACTGGAATATTGGAATGATGATTTAAAGAAGATAACATTCCTCTATTTAATTCCTGTCAAGAGGAATTTTACAATAACCCAATTTTTCATTTTCCCAGAACCCAATATTCCAGTGTTCCATTATTCCATCATTCCAATTGTGACCTGCCCGCTCGTGCCTTGCAATGGCAGGCGGGGCGAAGTGAACTAACTTGGTTCTTGGTCAAACCACCTGTTCCGGATACTTGTTTGCGATTCATTTTTCCAATGCCAGTTTCTGCAGTCGATAGCGAAACGTCCGGAAGCTTATACTCAGCAGTTCGGCGGCTTCCTGTTTTTTTCCACTGGTACAATCAAGGGCCTTCTCCAGGTATGCCCGTTCGATTTCTTCCAGAATGACATCCAGGGAAACCCCGTTTTTTACCTCGTTCAGGTCAAAACGCCTGTCTTTGATCCCTTCAATCCATCTTCTCTTGTGAATAGACAGGGCCAGACTGTCAGGAAGAATAATATTTGTGGTGGAAAGCGCCACGCTTCTTTCCAGCAGGTTTTCAAGCTCACGAACATTTCCGGGGAAATCATATTTGTTTAACAGATCTATGGCGTAGGATGAAATTTTTGTTATTTCCTTGCCCATTTCCCGAGAATATTTATCCAGAAAATGCTGGGCAAGGAGACGAAGATCGCTCTTTCTTTCTCGAAGCGGAGGCACCTTTATTTCAATGACATTCAGACGATAAAAAAGATCTTCCCGGAAATTTCCGGCGATAACTTCATCTTCAAGTCTCTTGTTGGTTGCGGATATAATCCGGATATCAACTGAGATATCCTCATTGCCGCCAACCGGTTTAAATATATGTTCCTGAACAGCCCTCAAAAGCTTTACCTGGACAGGGGGGGTGAGTTCACCGATTTCATCGAGAAAAATCGTTCCTTTATCCGCAACCTCAAAAAGTCCCTTTTTATCCTGGGTGGCACCGGTAAAAGACCCTTTTTTGTGGCCAAAAAGTTCGCTTTCCATTAACGTCTCAGGGATACCGCCACAGTTTAAAACCACAAACGGCTGTTCACTCCTTCGGCTTTGCTCATGGATGGCTTTGGCGATTAATTCTTTACCGGTTCCACTTTCTCCGGTGATAAGGATGCTTGTTTTTGTTTTGGCAACCTGTATAATAAGGTTATAGATATGCCTCATGCTGGGACTGTTTCCAACAATCTTTCCAAAATGCATGGTTCTCTTGAGTTCATCATCCAGAACCTCTTTTTCATGCTCTATGGTTTTAAGATTCAGGGCATTTCTTATGGTCTGTTTAAGTTCCTCATTATCGAATGGTTTGGGCACAAAATCATAAGCGCCTTGGTTCATGGCTTCAACGGCTGCCTCGGTCGTTGCATAGGCTGAAATCATAATGATCAAGGCATCCGGGTTCTGGGCTTTTGCCGCCTTTAACACATCCAGGCCGGTAATATCCCTGAGCCTGATGTCGCAAAGCAACAGATCAAAGTATGTTTTATTTATCATTGATACGGCATTGCGGCCATTTTCCGCAAATGAAACCTTGTACCCTTCCCTGCCGAGCAACACTTCCAATAACTCGCGCATGCTCAGTTCATCATCGACAACCAGTATGTGAGGCGTATCGTTTGTCATTGTTCATTTCCTGTCCGATGTTCCTTCTCAGCTTCTTACCTTCTGATTTTCTGACCTCTGGCTTCTGACCATGAAAGCATAGAAAAGAGAAATGAGGAAATAGGAATTAGGGATTAGATATTCTGCATTTTATCCGTAAAATGCTTGATTGGACCATATCCCATAACTCTTTCCTCTACTCTCTATCCTATTTTCTCTTTCTTCTTTACTCTATCCTCTTTCCTCTCTTCTCTTTCCTCTTTTCTCTACTCTATTTGATATCCTTCCTGATAAACGATCTTGCCCTCAACCATTGTTAAAACCGCCTTGCCTTTCATATCCCATCCGTCAAAAGGGGTATTGCGGCTGAGGGATCGGAAATTATCCGCAGCGACTCGATACGATCTTTCAGGGTCAATTATAGTAATATCAGCCGGACGTCCGATATGCAATCCGTTTTTCAGCCCGAGGATGCGTGCCGGGTGGGTTGACATTTTTTCAACAAGAACGGTCATGGAGATCACACCGTCTTGGACCAGCTTTAAAGATAGGGAAACCGAGGTCTCAAGCCCGATGATACCATTTGCCGCCCGATCGAATTCTACTTGTTTTTCAATAAAAGAATGAGGGGCATGATCGGTGGCGATAACATCGATGGTTCCGTCCGACAGCCCCTGACAAACAGCCTCCCTGTCAGAACCCGATCTCAAGGGGGGATACATTTTGGCGTTGGTATTATAATTTTTAACGGATTCGTCTGTCAGTGTAAAATAATGGGGCGCGGTTTCCGCGGTAACGGGTATTCCTCTTGTTTTTGCATCCTTTATGGCCCTTACCGATTCTTTTGTGCTGACATGGGCGATATGAACGGGAACGCCGGTCAATTCACACAGGGCGATATCCCTTAAAACCATTATACTTTCAGAAGCATTGGGTATTCCCGCAAGTCCCAGTTGGGTTGCCACCACACCTTCGTTCATGGCGCCGCCCGCAGCCAGATCAAGATCCTCGCAGTGGGAAATCACCGGCAGATCGAATCCTTTTGAATATTCCAGGGCCCTTCGCATGAGCCGGCTGTTATTCACCGGTTTGCCGTCATCGGATACGGCAATTGCACCGGCTTTTTTTAACTCTGCATATTCACAGAGCCTGCCCCCTTTAAGTCCCTTGCTGATTGCAGCAACCGGATACACACGAACCGTGTCCGCTGCCTCGGCTTGTTGTAAGATATATTCCGTAACCTGTCTGCAGTCATTGACCGGGTCTGTGTTTGGCATACAGCATATTGCCGTAAATCCACCAAACGCCGCGGCCAGAGAACCGCTTTCAATGGTTTCTTTATATTCATGTCCGGGCTCGCGCAAATGCACATGCATATCGATCAAACCGGGGGTCACTATTTTATCCGACGCATCTATTATCTTTGCTTCCGGATACTCACCTTCTGCCGACCCGTGCTTTTTTATTTCAACGATCTTACCGTCCGCAATAAGGATATCCATTATACCATCTAAATTTCCGGGATCAATAACCCTGCCGCCCTTAATCAGAATCAGCATTTCGTGCACCTCCGGTCACCAGATATAAAAGAGCCATGCGCACGGCCACACCGTTTGTTACTTGGTCAAGGATAATGGAATAGGGCCCGTCTGCAACATCATAAGCAATTTCAACCCCCCTGTTTATGGGCCCCGGATGCATAATCAGCACATTCTCTTTGGCTTTTTTCAGTTTGGCTGTTGTCAACCCATACACGGCTGAATACTCACGTTCTGATGGAAACAAAAAGTCTTGCTGCCGCTCCTTTTGTATTCTTAACATCATAATAACATCCGCATCACGGATAGCCTCTTCTACGTTGTAGCTGACGGAAACGCCAAGGGATTCGATCCCCTTGGGAATCATGGTGCGGGGACCTGCCAGTACCACATGGGCGCCCATTTTTGTGAACCCGATACTGTTTGATCTGGCGACCCGGCTGTGAGAGATGTCACCGATTACAGCAATTCGCAGACCGGATATTTTGCCTCTATTTTCTCTAACCGTCATCAGATCAAGAAGGCATTGGGTGGGGTGGGCGTGCATGCCGTCACCGGCATTGATAATCGAAGGCTTCATTATTTTTGCCAGCATATGAGGGGCGCCGGCGGAACCATGCCGTATAACGATCACATCGGGGTTCATGGCTTCAATAGTTCGCGCAGTATCGATCAGGGTTTCTCCTTTGACCATGCTGCTGGAACTTGCGGATATGGAAAGACTGTCCGCACTGAGCCGCTTGGCGGCAATATCAAAAGATGTGCGGGTACGGGTGCTGGGTTCATAAAAAAAAAGAACCACGGTCTTACCCCTTAGCGCGGGAACTTTTTTGATCGGCCGTTGGGAAATCTCTTTCATTTTGTCCGCTGTGTCCAAAATTAAGTTGATCTCGTCAACGGAGAGCGACTCCATATCCAGGATATGTTTTTTTGAAAACCGCATGCGACACCCGATTTGCGAAAGTGCTAAGTTTTAAGTATCTGTTTAATATAATTGATTTTATTCCCTAAACCGGACAAACCTGAAAAGTTACAAGTGAGCTAAAGTTTGAAGTGAGCTAAAGTGAAGGTGTCGCTACGCTCCGGCTTTTAAAAAAATTGGCAGTATTCCTCAACTTTAGATCACTTTAGATCACTTTAGGCACTTATTGCGCTCTAATGATAACCCGTTCCAGGTATAAAACAAAGCCGGGTTCTTTTAGCACAGATTTTTACTTGAGTATTTGCCCGATCCTCTTCCACCTGACTCCGAAATCTTCCTTGTCCCAGGACCAGTAGATGATCAAGGCTTTACCTTTCACCGCCTTCAAATCCACAAAGCCCCAAAACCTGCTGTCGTAGCTTTGATCCCGGTTGTCTCCCATTACAAAAAGTGAATGTTCGGGAACAACAACCTGGCCGAAATTATCCCTGGGTTGTATAACTGCCGAAAAAATGTTCGGGTCCGTATGAATTCCGTAGTCATGATTAAGCAGGGTGTGGTTCACATAAACCTTTTTGTCACGCACCTCAATTACATCTCCTGCGACGCCTATGACCCGCTTGATAAAATCCTTACTGGGGTCCTCGGGAAACTTAAAGACTATGATATCCCCGCGTTTCGGATTTTTTATCGGGATAATCGTTGTCTGTGAAAATGGAATCTTGACCCCGTAAATAAATTTATTAACCAGGATGTGATCTCCGATTAAAAGGGTCTGCTTCATGGAACCCGAAGGGATTTTAAAGGCCTGAATGACAAAGGTCCGAATGAACAGTGCCAGAACAATGGCCACAAGGATGGCTTCAATATTTTCTCGAAGACCGCTCTTTTTTTTGCGGACTTCCTCTTTATCAGGTTTAGCGGAATTTTTTTTCTTCAAATTTATATCATACCTTAAATGTAATAAATGTAAATTTTAAAACCTAACCCGGATAAGCCGGTAAAGTTACAAGTGAACTAAAGTTTGAAGTGAGCTAAAGTGAAGGTGTCGCTACGCTCCGACTTTTAAATAAATTGGCAGTATTCCTCAACTTTAGATCACTTTAGATTACTTCAAACTTAATTGGTAAGCATTTTTTTTCCACAAAAAACACAAAATTTGCAAATGCGTGCCTATAACGTGATGAATGCGACTTTCTGGGATTTCCTCAATTATAAAACAAAAATATACCTCTCAATAACAAATTGCTGCAAATACCCGCTGCCACGTCATCCATCACAATGCCTGCGCCCCCGGATAATTTTCTTTCAATCCATGAAATCGGATACGGCTTCCAGATATCCAAAGCTCTGAATATAAGAAATCCAAAAGCAACGGAAATCACGTTAAACGGAAGCCCTGTGAATGTTACCAGAATACCCGCAATTTCATCAATGACGATACAGCCCGGATCTTCCGTATTTACTATTTTCTCAGCCCTCTGAGCGATCCATATGGAAAAAAAAATAAAAATTACGGTTAAAAATACAGCGATCGACAAATTGATTTTAGAAAGAAAAAAGCAAAGCGGAAGTCCCAGGATAGACCCAAATGTTCCGGGAGCAAAAGAGATGTTCCCAATAAAACAGCCGGTCGCAAAAAACATGACCGATTTCTGTTTTAAATTCATGGTCCGTCTCTATAGCCTGACATCTTCTTTGTCAAGTAATACCTTACTCTTGCATAAAATTTAATAAAAATCTTTACGTTACGTATGTGAACCGAGTTTATTTTGCCCTGAAAAACCTGATCCTTCCCCGCGAAGCGGGATCTTCGATGGGCCAAGCCTGTCCCGCATTGCGGGCGTCAGAGTTCTCCGGCTCTGCCTGAAGATTCGCTGCAAGAGTTTAAAAATGAGCTAAAGTTTAAAGTGAGCTAAAGCCCGCCCTGGTGCGACTATTCCATGTATGTTGATATCGGCTATACATCATTGCAAATCTGCCTTTTTGAATATAGCGTATTGGTGATCGGTCTGGGCCAGGGTTAAGGAATTCTGTCAATAATATAAAATCAGCGGAGCGAAGCGACACCATAACCCCGGAGGAATAGGCTCCGCATTCCACAGGGTAAACTTTAGGCACTTTAGATCACTTTAGACACTTTTAACTTGTACGGCTTTAAGTAAAACAGCCCCTTTCAGGGGAAAACCAAAGCATAGTCATTTGGACCAGGATTTTTTACTCGCTGACCGATCTTATAATGGTATCGTATACCCTGCGTATGGGAAGCTTATTTTCAAGTGCTATGTTTTTGCAGACTTCATACTCCGGCACAATCCGAACGCTCCCGCCCGGCTCTGTAATCCGTTTGACCTGAATTTCGCCGTAGGCTGTTTTCATAATAACGGTTTCACGGGTCAGCATGCACCGTTTGGCATTATAATATCTTATGCCCAGTGTGCTGGTTTCAGATAAAATACAATCCATCAGAACCTCTTTCAGATTTCTCCGGCACAGAACCTGTACCAGTGTGCCGGGTCTGTTTTTTTTCATAAACACAGGAATCCAGTAGACATCCAGAGCGCCTTGTTCAAACAGGCGATCCATCAGGAATCCGAACACCTCCGGGTTCATATCGTCAATACAGGTTTCCAACACCACAACCGTATCTTTATGAAGGGCTGATATTTGGCCGGTGTCACTTTCCAAGCCGGTTCCCATAATAACCCGCAATAGATTGGGAATCGATTCTATGTCACGTTTGCCGGCTCCGTAACCGGTTTTTTCAATAATCATCTCCGGCAGTTCCCCATAAGACCCCGCCAGGGTAACAAGGATTGCCGCACCGGTCGGGGTAACCAGTTCATGGGGTATTTTTGTGCCATAAACCGGAACCCCTTTAAGGATGCCCAGAGTTGCCGGCGCCGGCACCGGCAGGGTTCCATGGTCACAGGAAACAAACCCTTTTCCCAAGGGGATATGCGAAGCAATTACCGTTTTAATACCCAAGTAATCCATACACAGCGCCGTTCCCACGATATCAACAATCGCATCAATACCGCCCACTTCATGAAAATGCACCTGGTCAACGGTGCACCCGTGAATCACGGCTTCAGCTTGTGCAATCCGTTCAAAAATGTCACGGCTCATCTGTTTGATGTTCGAAGATAACGGGCTATTAATTATCAGTGACCGTATTTGAGCATGGTCTCTGGATGTCGTGTCATCTTCTACCTGAACCCGAACACTTTTCGCCGTAATTCCATTACGAAATACCGTGTCAACACAAATATCGAAACCTGCCAAAGGAAGCCTTCCCAATTGATCTTTCAGCCATTCTACGGGCACTCCAAGGTCTAAAAACGCCCCCAAGGTCATATCTCCGCTGATACCCGAAAAACAGTCAAAATAAGCAATCATGGTTTTTCTTTCGTTAAGGTCGTTCATATCGTCCCGGTTAAATTCGCTCCGCTTTAGGCAATTCGCTTTCAGCCTCTCAAAAAATTAACGTCCAACATCGAACGTCCAACGTTGAACATCGAATAATGATGTCGCTCCGCTCCTCAATTTAATTTCATTTTTTTGTCTTTCATTCAACATTCGATGTTGGACGTTCGATGTTCGATGTTAATCTTTTTCACTAACCCTTCTCACTTTCTGACTTTCTTGCCCTTTCTGTCCTCTGACCTCTTACCTCTGACTTCTGTTTTCTGTCCTCCGATCTCTGCTCTTCTCACCTTCTGATCTTCTCACCTTCTGCCCTCTGACCTCTGACTTCTGTCCTCTGACTTCTGACTTCTGACCTCCGATCTCTGCTCTTCTCACCTTCTGATCTTCTAACCTTCTGCCCTCTGCCTTCCGTTCCCGACACCTGACACCTGACACCTTCTTTCCGTCCTCTACCCAACCGTATGAACCCTAATAATCTCAAGCAAAAGTTCCGTTGTCCGAACCATATCATCAAGACGCACGGATTCGCGCACCGTATGCATATCCCGCATTCCTGTTCCTAAAACACCCGTCATGATACCCTTTTCAAAGAAAATATTGGCATCCGCACCGCCCCCGCTTGTCTTTGTTTTCATTTTTCTTCCTAAGTTTTCAGCGGCTCTGCAGGCGAGTATAACAACCGGGTGATCGTCAGGAACATATGTGCTGGGAAAATCTTTTTGGATATCGGTTTCAAGACGGGGAAGTGCGTCATCAGAGTTCATCCCGTTATAATTTTCCACAATCCCCTTGAAAGACGATAAGATTTTATCGGTAACCTTATCCATTTTTTCCTCATCATGGCTTCTCACCTCACCCTTGATCGTCACCAGGTTGGGTACGATATTCGTGGCCGTGCCGCCTTGAATTATGCCGATGTTGCAGGTTGTTTCAGGATCAATTCGTCCGAGTTCAAGGCTTGCAATGGCTTTGCTTGCCAGTGAAATCGCATTTATGCCTTTTTCCGGGGCGGCGCCGGCATGTGCATCTTTCCCGTGGACTCTGAACTCAAACCGGTTTGCACAAGGCGCCCGGGTAACAATGCCTTCCGTATCCGTAGCATCCAGAGCATAACCGAATGTTGCGGTAACACGATTCAAATCAAGATGTTTTGCGCCCAAAAGACCGATCTCCTCGCAAACCGTAAACACAAGTTCGAGCGGACTATATGGCAGATCATTTTCCTGGATAATTTTCAGGGTTTCTAATAGTATGGCAATGGCACTCTTGTCGTCCGCGCCCAAGATTGTAGTCCCGTCACTGGTAAAAACACCGTCCGAAAAAACCACGGTCACGCCTTTGCCCGGCTCCACGGTATCCATGTGTGCATTCAGAAGAAGCGCCGGCGCCGGCCTGTTTCCCTTAAACTTGGCAATAAGGTTCCCGGTATTGCTGCCGATCTTATCTCCAGCGCCGTCAACAAATGTCTCTGCTCCCATTGACTCCAGTATGTTTTTAATTTCTCCGGAAATTGCGCGTTCCTCTCTGGATACACTGTCAATTTCTGCCAGAAATTTAAATGTTTCCGCCAACCTGTCTTTATTTACCATATTCCAACCTCTATGTATCCGATCCCAGTGAGCCGATGACGGTCTCGTAAAAAGTCCAACTTCTGCGTTGTGCTGCATTTCGTAACCATTCAACGTACAACAAGTACGCCTCATGATTACAAAATTTGCACGCCTTGAATTTGACCTTTTTACAAAACCGTTTATATCGGACTTTTTACGAGTTCCTCAGCCGATAGCCGAAAAGAATTCAGCCGGTTGAGCCGGTTGTACCGGCTGACGAGCTATCCTATTCATAACAAAACCATTGACAAAAATACAATTGATAATATTATGAGAGCATAACTAACGGAAGTGCGCAGCTTGCTGGTGAGGCTCCCGGACTTCAAATCCGGTGTGGGGCGCTAGAACCGTCCCGGGTGGGTTCGATTCCCATGCACTTCCGCCATTTTAATTTATTATATCAATTAATTAACGCCACTTGCATCCCCCCATTCCTAACACAAAACGACCACAAGTGCAACCCATAAGCCCAAACATTAAAAATTCCTTTTTTCGCCCCTCCCCTTTGATTTAATATTGAAGTCCTGGTTTTTTTGGACCGATTTTTTTTACACAAAAGATAGCATCGCTAATTTTTTAAAACAAAATAAATGAGGTCTTTATGTTGGTGAAAGTTTAAATTTATAAAACAGTATGTAATATTTTGAATTATATAATAATAACACACCTTCGAGATTAGCTATTAAAATGTTAGAACTCCGCTCAATACATACCAAGTGTTAGAAAATCTAGTACCATAAAATGGTATTTCTAATACTAAAGTATTAGTTTTCCGGTCCAAAAAAATACGAAAAAAATCATACTTTTTTCGTATTTACATGGTGATAAATGAATTGGTATAAGGCAGTTGAAGTAAAAAATTCGGAAAATCAAACAAACCAGCTCTCGCAGGAAAGCCGGTTTCCCCAACCGGCCCTTCCAATTTCCTGCGCTTTTTCTTAAAACCGGAATTTTGCAAAATCCTGCCCAGTGGGGGGCGTCAAGGGTGAAGTCCCGCTCTTAGCGGGACCAACCCTTGAAAACGCAATTCCAAGATTCCCACCTCCGGATACTCCAGCAAGGCCATTGCTGATGAGCTTTTCATCAGTGTGCATACCGTCAAAACCCATGTTATAATAATTGCTATCAGCCGGCGTCAGGCGTCGTTGCGGGCCGCCAAACCCCTTCAGTGACTAAGGGTAGACGCAGAATAACTGTGGTTCCCTTTTCGGTGTCACTCCGGCATTCAATGGTGCCGCGATGCGCATCGATAATTGTCTTAACGATGGACATACCCAGGCCCGTGCCTTTTTTTCCTTTGGTGGTAAAGAACGGATCAAAAATATGCTCCAGAACATCCGGATCAATGCCGGAACCCGTATCTTCTACCGCCACACAAAGGTGCGATTCCTGAACCGTCCCTCTAATCCGTATGATTCCTGAATCTGACATGGCTTCCACGCTGTTTTTAATCAGGTTGTTCATCGCCTGGTAAAACAGGCGGGGGTCCGCGTTAATCTCGGGCAGGCCAGTGGACCAATCCAGTTGCAAACGGATCTGTCTTTTTTCAGCCTCGGGCTCATGTACCGCCAGAACCTCTTTGATAACGGGGCCTAACGCAATCTTTGTCATTCGCAATTCCGGCATTTTGGCAAACTGCAGAAAATTATGAATGAACTCCCTGACCCGGGCGGATTCTTTGTCCAGAACCTCAAGGGCCTTTGTGCCTTTTTGACTGAGGGGTTCTTCCTTGAGCAGGGTGAGGATCATACCCACGTTGTTGAGCAGGTTTCCCACTTCATGGGTGACCTTGCTGGACGTGGTACCCAAAACCGCCAGGTTTTTGGCGTGGACAAGCTCCTTGGCGGTCTCCACCTCCCGGCGGATATGTTCTTTAAGAGAATCGGTCATGTCATTAAATGCCACGCCCAGATCGCCGATTTCATCTTTTGAGTCAATGGAGACTTTCTGCTCCAGATCCCCCTGCCCTATTCTCTGAACCTGTTGATGAAGGGTTTGAATCGGAGCCATAAAGCGATTGACAACCCACCATCCCAATACCAGGACTATGAGACAAATACTACCGGTGATTAAGACTGCCCGGGAAATATTCCGATACAGATACGCATAGATCTCCGGCATGGGCTGTTCCAGGACAATGACCCAGTCAAAGCGAGGAACATATGCGCCCAAACAAATAAACCGTGTGCCATTTTTTTGCTCGATCCATCTTACCGGTATGTCCGACGCACGGACCTCTTTAAGTATCTCCGGCTTTTTGCTCGGAGGTACACTTACCACCCGGTCGATTTCCCGATGCGCAATGTATCGCCCGGACAGGTCCATAATATACACGTGCCCGGTCCGGCCGATGGTAATTCCTTCCAGCACGTCCCATACGGATTTCAGGTTCAGCTCCCCCCACAGGATCTCTCTGACTTGTCCCAGTCTCACAACCGGCACCGCAATGTTGATGAGCGGAATCCTGTCCTCGGTCAACCGCACGCCGGAAACCGCAGTCTGGCCGGACAACGCCTTTTTGAACAGCGCACGTTGTCCGGGGCCAAAATCCTGCGCTTCCCATCGGGTGGATGCAATGGGGTTTCCCTGCGCGGAAATCAGGGAAACACATATAAATTCAGTATTCTTGTGGTTAAAGGCTGCCAGGGCCATCTGTTTTTGCCACGGGTCCAGTTTGGTGGCGGACATGGCCAAACCAAGGGTTTCAAGACCCCGGTGCGCATGTTCCATGAAAAGCCCGATTTCACCGGCCGAGCTTTTGATGATATTTCCGTAATCCTGATTGATGGTCTTTTGAAAATACCCGTAGCTGGTCCAGGTCAAAATAACGCTGGTAATAACGATAGACAGGACAATAAAGGGAAGGACAAACAAAAGGAACTTGTAGAGTATTTTTGTTTTGCGAGATCTCTTCTTCACACCAATATTTCCTGACGGTTTCGTAAAAAGTCCAACTTCTGCGTTGTGCTGCATTTCGCAATCATTCAACGTACGAAAAGTACGCCTCATGATTACAAAATTTGCACGCCTTGAATTTGAACTTTTTACGAAACCGTCCAAATCGGACTTTTTACGAGTTTATCATTTCCTATATTTTGCATGAAAATGAATGAGAATCTTTATAATTCTGAACTAAAGGCAGACTATGGCTTCACCCCTAAGTGCCTTGTTGAAGCTAAGCGGAAATCCCGATATCGGGGCATATGAGAGCCGCCGACTCGTGCAAAATTCAGTAGATGGTCCCAATATTTGCCAAAAAGAGGTGGGTTGACGCCTTTTTTCCTTTAATCCATATGTCGACATTTTGCAACAGAATTGAATTTGACTTTTTACGAGACCATCAAATTCGAATGACGCGCAAAACCGCTTGCCTTCACCAGCATTGATGCTGCCAGCATGAGCAACGCCCCGACCATCAATAGGGAACCGGTATCCAACAGTTTTAACACCAATGCGCTGCCCAAGGTTGCCCCGAGACAGCAGGCACCTCTTAATGTCAAAAGCACCGATACGATTCTACCCACATGGAGCGCCGGACTGTTTTTCTGAATCAGACTTTCAAGTAATACGTACATAAAGGTAAACCCGCATCCAAACGGAACCATAAGCCAGGAGAGTTGAAATGGGGGCGTCATCTTGCCCAGTACGGCCATTGCCGCTGACAGAGTAACAAAAATGACTATAAGAGCACGCCGGAGATTCAAGGCCGCCGACCATCGAAGCAACAGCGTGGACAGAAAAGCGCCCGCCTGATAAAGGGACATGAGAAAACCCCACTGTGAAATATCCCCTCCGAAGCGATCCTTAAAAAGCAGGGGAAGGGAAATATTTAAAATTCCGCCGCCCAAAAGGACAAATCCTAACATGATAAAATAGATTCCCAGATTGCAATTGTTGTTGAAGATCACGCGGTATGCTGAAAACCAATTTCGCCGGTTTTGCAGTTTAGAATTCGGGATAGTTTTATTTTCCTGGACAGCAGCGTTTTTCGACAGCATGACAACAGCGCAAATAGCGATCAGAAAAAGAAGCCCGGCCATTCCCAGGGCCGCACGTTTGCCGATCTGGGTGATTGTCCATCCCACAATAAAAGGTGATGCAACGGCCCCGGCGATGGCCACCCTTTCGTTCAGGGCATTAAAGGAAATCAGCCGGTTTCCGGGAACCAGGAGGGGAATAATCGTAAGCCTGCCGATAGTGAAAAAAAGTGACGCGCAAATGAATAAAAGATAGACGGCAATGACCGCTTTCGGCAAAACGCTGAACACAAGGGCTGCGACCAGTAAGCATTTAAACACAAGGGTTCCTGCCAGACATCTGTGGAGACCGATCCGATCAACCAGCAAACCGGCAAAAGGACTCAATAAAATGGACGGCGCCTGCTCGACCGCACTCAGCCATAACAGATTCGACAGGCAATCACCTTCTTTAAATATGAGCAGATCGAAAAGTGTCAAACTGACAAACCGTTTTCCAAAATCTGCCCAAAAATCGGCGGCAATGATCAGATACTGCCTTTTCACGATGCCTGCCCATTGCTGCGAAAGCCATCCTGAGATAATGCTGCGAACACTTGTGCCCGGATATAGTCCTCCAGCAGGCTGCGGTAGATATCATAGTGACAGTCGATACCGTTAAAATCATTCTGCCGGGTAAGGGCCTGAAGCCGGCATCCACCCATGCACAGGGGCAGCAGCTCGCATTGTTTCAGGCACTGATCGGGCAGCTTGCGATTCAAAAGCTGTGATTCAGCGACAAAGTCGATGCCGGTTAAGACGTTGCCGTAAGCCATTTCACCGCCCTGGAGAGAGGGACAGGGGATGATTGAGCCGTCCGTGTCAAAGACATAAATGGAGCGAAAATCTGCCATACAGAGGTTCGAAGGGACGCTTCCGTTTACCGGAACCCCCCGCTGTGAGGCCTCTTTTTTTAAAAACATGAATTTCTCGACCTCCCCCATACCGGCACAAAATTCGGTCTGACCTCTTTTTTTTAGAATAGGAGTAAAGGCAATATCTTCCACCCGGATATTCCTGCTATTCATATCATCCAGCATTTCCGGAATCCGCTTAAAATCACTCGCCCCTGCGTCATACTGACATTCAATATACATGGGAATGGAACCGGAAATCTTCTCCAGGTTTTTCATGATCGTCTCATAGGTTTTACCTCCGCCGGCAGAAGGACGCAGGCAATCATGCACCTCAGCCGGACCGGCCACGCTGACCCGGACCGCTGTCAGGCCGACGGCCTTCAACTTTGTAATGACCGCCGGGGTAATAAGGGTGCCGTTGGTCGTTATGGTAAAGCCGTAATCGATTCCCTTGCCCTTGCAAAAGTAAAACCGCCGGGAGGCGCTCTCTATAATCACATCCAAATTCATGAGCGGTTCTCCGCCGAGATAATCGTCCCTGACCTGCTGCGGGTGATTGCTTTCAATCTGTTCAAGATAGAAATCGTCCATTTTACGGGCAATTGCCGCAGACATGTCTTTGGCTTCAAGGACCAGGATGCAGTAGGTGCATTGGTTGTTGCATTTCCTGGTAACAAGGATCTTTGATCTCATTGTGCTGAAATCGTGCACATGCCGGTCTTTCCATTCCTTGAACACCACGGTTTCGTCAACGCCCTCAAAGACCAAGATGCCTTGTTGAATCAACTGTCCAACTGTTTCAACGTCTCCAGTCAGATCGGTATTCAAGATGTTTATCCATTTCGATCCCGTCATTAGAATAAAAGCCTCTGTCATTGTGCTATATACAGCGATGAGTTTATCCCCCCTGTCTTCAACAGGCAGAGTCACCGCAAATCTCGATAAGTGATATCCGGTCATGATAAAATCTCCTTCTTAATAAAGTCCCCGGAGAACCCGGACTTCTCCAGGGAGGTTAAAGTTTTTTATGAATTAGTTGCGGCTGGATGGACCAGCATCACAACATCCCATACCCGACGCTCTGACTGCAAATGTACCGCTTTGGATCAGCATCATGTTCTCTCCCCCCTTTCTTGGTGAATTTATGTCCGATTAATATTGATGCACGCATGCTGGTATAAGAGCATTTCAAGATGCATGCCTGAATTTTTAGTGGAAGAGATAATATTTAAACCGCCTGTTATTGCTTGCTAAATATACTTTTCCACGAGAGAAGTAATCGGTTTGAAAAGAGATAAAGTTCGAACTTTCGGAGATAAGTTCGAACATAAAAGCGATAAGTATAAACTTGCTTGGGTCTTGAATATTATGATTAGCCACAGACACACGGAAAATGAATGAAGCGTTTGGAATGATGGGATGCTATAGAGCTGGAATGGTGGAATAATGGGGTGAAAAAGTTTTGCGCGGATCTTTTATAGAAAACTTGATCCTCTGGACCATGATTCTTTACCGGTACCTAAGCGCTGCATGTCTTAAGCGGTAGATTCCCTCATGGGTAAGGGAAAAGGGGTGGGGCAGACTGAACCGTTTGGACATGACGTCAATAGAGTTTTTATGAAATAAAAAGGCGCCGGGCTGAAGGGATGTGATGAGTGCATCTAATTTATAAAAAAACTCTTGCTTCTTTTTAGGGTCTTTTTCTTCAAAACCCTTTTTTATGAGACGGTTTACTTCCGGATGTTCGAAACATCCGGCTTTTGACCTTCCTTCAGTAGTATTGGACCAAAACGTCTTCAAATATTCAGTATGATGATATATGCCACTAAGCTCTGTAATCAAGGCTTGAAACTGATTATTTCTAAGGTATCTTCTTTGAATGTCTTCAAAGGCAAGCGCCTGGAGCCGCACTCGGATACCAAGGTCGTTTAAACAAAGTTGAATATAGCGGGCCACCTTTTTTTCGATCTGGCTTTCTTTAAACACAAGGAGGTTAAATTCAAAGGGTTTTCCGTCCTTGTAAAGACAGCGGGTCTTTGTATCATGGGACCAACCGGCTTTTTTTAATAAAGTCAGTGCCTTTTGAGGGTCAAAGGGCACTGGTTTTATCTCAGGATTGTGATACGGCGAGTCAACCCCCATGGGACCATTGGCAACCTTTCCATAGCCTTGTAAAATGTCCTTTACAATATGTTCACGGTCAATGGCGTAAGTCAGGGCCATTCGGACCTTTGGATCGGAAAAGAGCAGGTCATATGTGTTGTATAAAAGGATCGTATAGTAACGGAGTGTATATTTATCAAAATAAAATCTGTCTTTGTATTGCTGAATCATTTCATAATTTTTAGGTGAAATCTCCTGGGCGACATCTGTATCGCCCGCAAGAAGTCTGATCCATGATTTTTCTTTGTCGGGCTGGTAGTAGAAAACGATTTTATCTAAAGATGGTTGTCCGTTGTAATAATCGGTATTGGCTTCAAGATATATCTCTTTGTTATCGATTCTACTTTTGAATTTAAAGGGACCGGACCCTATGGGATGGTGGTAATAATCAATTTTTTTGTCTTCGGGATTAGGAAAGATTTCAGAATCCCATATCTTTTGAAGTATTAAATTGTCTTCTTTCTTAAGGTGGATACACAAGATGGTATCGGACAACAGGGTAATCCGGCCGATGACTAAATTTAAACCAAGGTGTGAATTCTTTATCCTTGTATCAAATGAATATTTTACATCCCGTGAAGTAACGGCTTGCTTGTTATGAAACAGTGCATCTTTTCTCAGGTGAATGGTCCATTGCAATTTTTCAGGATCAAAAACCCATTTGGTCGCAAGGTCGGGCCTTAATTTCCCACTGCTGTCCGGGACAAAAAGATAGCTGTATAACAGAGGAAAAATATGGTTTGAACCGGAAGATTTGACAGTTGCAGGATTTAAGGAGGTAAAGGGGGCGTTTACATCATATCGAAGCACATTTTCATTGGATAGGGCCATTCGTTCGCGAGGGTCGTCAGGTTTACCGCATGAAACCGTAATCGCAGCAAAGAGCAGACCAAGCACGACTAAGCTAACGGTTCTGGGCCGTTGTAAGAAAACGTTCGGCAAGCCCATATCCTGATTTGTTGGCTTTTTTCCCATTGTGAACGCAAATATGGTTTTTCGATAACTTCCTTCCCTAAAACTCAAATCGCACCCCGCCTTCGACCCACCGGTCCGGCTTGGGCCAGACCTCGCGGTAAAGGTATGTGGAGTTGAAGAGATTGTACACGGCGCCAAACATACTTGCTTTGCCGTATTTTTTTAAAAATGGGAGCTTGACGTTTAACAGATAGTCAAAAATAAACACTTTATCCCGGGTTTCCGGGTAGGTGGAATTATGGTCGATATATTTCCCGATTACGGAATGGGCCATATACTTATAGGCATATACGGCAGATGCATTGTACATGGTTTTCGGAATATCCCGGATCTCTTCGTGGGTCTCTTCATCTTTGACATCTACGTAGCTCGCGCCGAATGATACGGCCAGTCCGAAGTCAAAATTCGCGGATATATTCCCTTCCACGCCCTGCCGCCGGACCTCGTCGATGTTTTCAAACCGCTCCGTTTCCCAGTCATAACGGATGAGATCATCCACGTCTGCACGAAAAAGATTCAGCTCAAGTTTTAAGCGTTTGAACACCCGGAGTTGCCCGCCGAGCTGATAGTTGACGGCGATTTCCGGTTCCAGATCCTTATTGCCGTACAAGGGATCGTTTACCCATGCACCGGGCGGAGCTGAAAATCCTTTGGACACCTGGGCCCGTACAAGGGCGTCGGCCCAT